>Ga0129308_1000845_pt1 | contig 39232 bp, 29 predicted proteins | sample L827metagenome_FD_94440 | JGI IMG/M metagenome (GOLD analysis project Ga0129308, IMG submission 94440) | Ring-tailed lemur group fecal microbial communities from Wisconsin, USA - L827 metagenome | ecosystem: Host-associated > Mammals > Digestive system > Large intestine > Fecal | place: USA... | reverse complement strand
TTGTCAAAAAAGTCCCTGATGGACTTTTTTGACCGCTTCAACCGCCGAGCATTTTGATATTATCAAAATGCTGCTTTGCCCGAAAAGCCTTGAATTTCAAGGCTTTTCTGCGGCGGGTTATTGTACTGCGAGGCGGGTCTTAACCCCCTCGCGCACCCCCGCTGCTCTGTCAACGGCGCATGAAGCATAGTTTTTTGACAGTCTCATGCGGGCCATTTCATGGCCCGCAACAGTTATATGATATCATTTTATGGGTCAGGGTGTCAATCGGTTGGGGGCAATTTCTGTGTTTTACACAGATTTGGGCCGGGAATTTCATGAACTATTCCCCTTTGCAAAAGAGCCTTCCCTGTGTTATATTATAGCCAGAAAGGGTGATACCCGATGTACAATTAAAAGAAGCCGCATGAGATGAAGCGTGCGGTGCAATCTGTAGAAAGAGAGGTAACCAGGATGTTAGATATTAAGAACTCAGAGAAATGACCCTTGACTTTGCGCTGGTGAGAGAGCCGAAGTCAAGGGTCATTTCGTTTTTATCCGGTTTTTTCAGTATCGTGAATGAGTATGCGTTTCTCCTATGCTTTTGCGTCGGCTTTGGGCGCTTTTTTTGTTGCTTTTAAAGCGGCTTTGTTTTATGATATTCCCATAATAAACGGGAGGATACGTCCATGAACAAAAAAGCAGTGGCTTATTTCAGTGCCGGCGGCGTCACCGCCGGGGTGGCAAAGCGGCTGGCCCAGATCAGCAGGGCAGATCTGTATGAGATCAAGCCCGCCGTTCCCTACACCCCCGCCGATCTGGACTGGCAGGACAAGCACAGCCGCAGCAGCATTGAGACCAACGATGCCTTTTGCCGCCCGGCACTGGCTGACACCGGGGCGGATTTCAGCGGCTATGAGGTGATTTTCCTGGGCTTCCCGGTTTGGTGGTATTCCATCCCTGCCATTATCCGCAGCTTTGTGGAGGCATACGATTTTTCCGGCAAGGTGATCGTTCCCTTTGCCACCTCCGGCAGCAGCGGCATGGGCCGCAGCTGCCGGGATATCCAGCGCCTCTGCCCCGGGGCTAAGGTACAGCCCGGCAGGCTGCTCAACGGCAGCCATGAGGACGGGGAGCTGAAGGTCTGGATGGATCAGTATTAAGAAAGGAAGAGCACACATGGAGTACAGCATTGAAAACGAAGTCCTTCGGGCTAAAGTATCCAGCCAGGGGGCAGAGCTCATAAGCCTGGTATGCAAGGCGGACGGGGTGGAGCACATCTGGCAGGCAGACCCCACGGTCTGGGGCTATCACGCTCCGATTCTCTACCCCTGGTGCGGCAAGCAGGTGGGCGGCAGCTTCACCGCCAAGGGCAGGCGCTATGAGGCGCCCCAGCACGGCTTTGGCCGGAATCTGGAACACAAGCTGATTTCCCAAAGTGACACGGAACTGGTACTGGCGCTGGAGAGCAGCCCGGAAACACTGGCACGCTGGCCCTACGAATTCCGGCTGTTCAGCAGCTTCCGGCTGGAGGGAGACCGGCTGCTGCACAGCCTGAAGGTGGAAAACCCCGGGGAAGAAGCCCTTCGCTTCGGCATCGGCTATCACCCCGGCTTTGCCCTGCCTTTTGACGAAAAGCACAGCTTTCAGGACTACGAACTGCGCTTTGACCGGGAAGAGAGCCCCATCTGCCTTTCTACCCCGGGGGGGCTGGTGAGGGATGGAGCCAGCGCCACACTGGGCAAGTGCATCGACCGGATAGCCCTGACGGAGCACTTGTTTGACAACGACAGCTACTGCATGACCGGGCTGCATTCCCGCACCCTTGGCCTTTATGAGAAGGACAGCAGCCGGGCCGTGGTCTGCACCATCAGCGGCTTCCCCTACTGCCTGATCTGGAGTATGCCGGGAGCGCCCCGCTATGTCTGCATTGAGCCGTGGCACAGTCTCCCCTCCTTTGCGGATGACGGCGAAGCCTGGGAAGATCGCGGCTGCGCCGCCCGGCTGGCCCCCGGTGAAAGCTGGGAAACCTGCTTAACAATACAGTTCAAACGATAATACAGGCGGCAAAACGCCGGAACTTTTGATAAGCTCCGGCGTTTTCAGCTTTCTTTTACCACGTCCACATGGCTGATGCCGTAATGGGCAAACAGGGCCAGTGCCGGCTGGCCGATGCGCTCCCCGCTGACGGCGATGGGCACCGCCGGGGGGCAGGACACGGTGGGTGCGCCGCAGACGCGGCCCAGGGCCTGCTCTGCCGGTACTGTCTCCTGGGGGGCAAAGAGGGCCTGCCGCAGCGGCATGGCCTGTTCTCCCCGGGCCTGGGGCAGCGGGCTTTGCGCCCTGGGCGGGGCCGGGGCCTTCCCCAGCGTCTGTTCCAGCCGGGCAAGCTCCGACCGGCGGTTATCCGGCGTCAGCATCAGCACCAGGTGTTCTTCATCCGCATACTCGCACTCCATGGCGTTTTCCCGCAGGCGCTGAGCCAGATGCAGGCCGCTCTCCCCTGCCGGGGCCCGCAGCGTCAGGCGCAGGGGGTCTGTCTCCTCCGGCTGCCAGCCCCGGTCTTTCAGGCGGCAGCGCAGCAGGGCCAGCCGCTCCGTCATCTCCCCAAGACGCTCCGGGTAATCCCCTGCCAAGGTCTGGTTACACAGATCCAGAGAGGCCAGGGTCAGGTAAGAGGGGCTGGTGGAGCCGAAGAGGGCCATGGCCTGCCGGGCCTTCTCGCCAAAGGCCGCAGGAGCGTTTTTACCGATATGGAGATAGGCCCCGCCGGTGAGGACGGGCAGGGTCTTATGGGCAGAGTCGCAGCAGAGATCCGCCCCCTGATCCATGGGGTGCCGGGAGGGACGGAGGAAGCGCAGATAGGCCCCGTGGGCATTGTCCACCAGCAGGACCGTCCCCCGCTGATGGCAGACACGGGCAATGGCTTCTACATCCGCCATGCCGCCCAGATAGTCCGGGCTGGTGAGATACACCGCCGCCGGGGGCTGTTTCATGGCATCCAGGGCGGCGGCCACCTGATTGGGGCTGACCGGGCATTGCAGCAGGGACTCCCCCGCTTCCGGCCAGAGCCACACCGGTGTAAAATCCAGCAGGGCGGCGGCATAGACAAAGGCCTTGTGCACATTCCGGGCGGCCAGAATCACCGGGGCGCTGCCCCGGGGGCGGTTTTGCAGGGCCAGGTGCAGCATGGCCCGGATGCACTGGCTGGAGCCCTCGGTGGAATACAGGGTGCGGCCGGTGCCAAAGAGGGCTGCCGCGTTTTCCTCGCTCCGGGCAATGATGCCCTCCGCCTCATAGAGGGAGTCGGCCCCCCGGATTTCCGTAATATCCAGCATCTCACAGCCCAGGGGGCCGCAGCCTTTGTGGCCCGGCATATGGAAGCGGGCAGTATGGGAATCGGCATATTCCCGGAGGAAGTCGGCAATGGGGCTGTCCATCAGTCCTCGCCCTGGTTCTGGGCCACCTTCATCATGATGGCGCATTCAATGCGCTTTTTGAACAGCTCACAGCCCGCCTCGTACACCCCCCGGATGCTGCCGGTGGCATGGTAGGCATTGGCGGCACAGCCGCCGGAGCAGTACAGTCTCGCCCAGCAGTCGTCGCACTCCTTGCGGGCGTAGGCATTGCAGGAACGAAACTCCTCCCGCAGGGCGGTATTGGTGACCCCGTCCCAGATGTTGCCCAGTTTATACTTCTCCTCGCCCACGAACTGGTGGCAGGGGTACAGGTCACCCCAGGGGGTAACGGCCATATACTCCGTGCCGGAACCGCAGCCGGAGATGCGCTTATACACGCAGGGGCCGCCGGTAAGATCCAGCATATAGTGGTAGAAGGTGATGGGCTTGCCCTCCTTCTCCCGGCGGAGCATATCCTTGGCCAGAATCTCATACTGCTCCTTCACGATCTCCAGATCCTCCGCCGTCAGGGCGGCAGGGTCGCCGGGGGCACAGACCACCGGCTCCATGCTCAGCTCCGTAAAGCCCAGATCCGCCATGTGAAAAAGGTCTTTGGTGAAGTCGGGGTTTGCATGGGTGAAGGTACCCCGCATGTAATAGCTCTTATCGCCCCGGGCCTTCACCAGCTTCTGGAAGCGGGGCACGATGCGGTCATAGCTGCCGTTGCCGGCGTAGTCTACCCGCAGGCGGTCGTGGATTTCCCTGCGGCCATCCAGGGAGAGCACCACGTTGTCCATTTCACGGTTGGCAAAATCGATCACATCGTCATCGATGAGCATACCGTTGGTGGTGAGGGTAAAGCGGAACTTCTTATGGTTCGGCGCTTCCTGGGTGCGGGCATAGGCCACCAGCTGTTTCACCACGTCCCAATTCATCAGCGGTTCGCCGCCGAAGAAGTCCACCTCCAGATTGGTGCGGTGGCCGGAATGGGCAATGAGGAAATCCAGGGCCTGCTTGCCCACCTCGAAGCTCATCAGGGCCCGATCTCCATGGTATTTGCCCTGGCTGGCAAAGCAGTAGGAGCAGTTGAGGTTGCAGGTGTGGGCCACATGGAGGCAGAGGGCCTTCACCACGTCACCGGAGCGCTCTTTAAAGGTGCCGGCCATAGCGGCAAAGGTATCCGGGGTAAAGAGCTTGCCCGCCTTTTCCAGGGCCGCCACATCGGCAATGCAGGCATACAGCTCCTCCTCGGTCACATCCTCCCGGCCGGCATATTTCACCAGAAGCTCCCGGACGATCTCCTCCGGGCGCTCCTGCTTGAACTTTTCGATGATATCATAGGCCACCTCGTCCACCGCGTGGATGGAGCCGGAACAGCTGTCCAGCACAATGTTATAGCCATTGAGTTTATACTGATGTACCATTTTGGGTATCCTCCCCCGTTTCTATGTCAGATATAAAAAGTGCCGCCCATGGGCGTGGTGAGATAAGAAAACAGTAAACAGTCACAGTAGTTTGCTCCGCTGTGGCTGTTCTTGCATTCTTTTCTGTTATGTGATAGCATAAAATAAGCCGTCTTACAAATGAGAATTTGTCGAACAGACAAGGGCACACTTCTATACACCTTTTGGTGTACTGTGCGATCTGCGATTTTATGCAGCATCAAGGCCTCCCTTGTGTAAAGGGAGGTGGCACGGCATAAGCCGTGACGGAGGGATTGTCATGCAGCCAAAGTACAATAAGCATTTGGTTCCTTTGGCAAAACAGCTGCGGAAAAAAATGACCAAGGAAGAACGGCACCTATGGTATGATTTTCTGCGTTCCTACCCTGTCCGTTTTTCCAGACAAAAGGTACTTGGAAAATATATTGCTGATTTCTATAGTGCGGAAGCAAAACTTGTCATTGAGTTGGACGGTTCTCAACACTATGAGGATAGAAACGTCAAAAAAGACGCAGGCCGCACCGCTTTTCTGGAGGGGTATGGTCTGAGAGTCATTCGTATTCCCAACAACGAAGTCGGCAGAAATTTTCGTGGCGTTTGTGAATATATCGATGCCGCGGTAAAGCAATCCCTCAGTCAGCTTCGCTGACAGCTCCCTTTACACAAGGGAGCCCTAGGCGCTGCCGCGCCAGTGCATAACAGTTAAACCGGCCTATGATCGCAACCATAGGTCGGTTTAGCTGTTTTACGAAGCCATGCCTAAGGCGGCAGCTTTTTATATCGAAGCTTACTTATTGGCCTCGTTCTCGCACTTCTGGTTGGCGACGCCGCAGCTGGTCTTGCAGGCGGACTGGCAAGAGGTCTGGCACTCGCCGCAGCCGCCGTTCTTGGCACTCTCGCAGAGGTTGCGGGTCTCAAGGGTCTTGATTCTTTCCATAACAAAAATCTCCGTTTCGTAAGTGTAATTCGGGCAGCCACCGCTCGGTTGCGGTCAACGCCGCTCTAATAGCGTATATTTTAGCATAAGCCGCTTATAAAATCAAGGTGTTTGCATCCTGTTATTTGCCGATCCAGCTTTCATCGGAGGGGTTATTGCGGAAGGCGATGAGCCGGGCCAGATCCTCGGGCCGGATGTAGCCCTCCTGGGCGGCAGTCTGGGCCACCACGTCAAAATTGGTGAGGGAAATGTTCTTCACCTTGGCCGCTGCCAGACGATCCAAGCCCTTCTGCATGCCGTAGGTGAAGATGCTCACCACACCCAGCACTTCTGCCCCGGCTTCCCGGAGCACTTCCACCACCTCAATGACGCTGCCGCCGGTAGAGATGAGGTCTTCCACCACCACTACTTTCTGACCCGGTTCCAGCCGGCCCTCGATCTGGTTCTGGCGGCCGTGATCCTTGGCGCCGGAACGCACATAGCCCATGGGCATATTCAGCAGGTGGGCGGTGATGGCGGCATGGGCGATGCCGGCAGTGGAGGTACCCATCAGCACCTCCGCCTCCGGGTAATTGTCCCGGATCAGCTGGGCCAGACCCTGCTCCACATCCAGGCGGACTTCCGGGGCGGTAAGGGTCAGGCGGTTATCGGTATACACTGGGCTTTTGATGCCGCTGGCCCAGGTGAAGGGTTCATCCGGGCGGAAGAACACGGCCTTGATCTTCAAAAGATCCTTCGCAATGATTTTTTCCATAGCTTCCATTATCCAACAAACTCCTTTACACATCTTTCATAGGCAGCCACCGGGTCGGCGGCGGCGGTGATGGGCCGGCCCACCACAATATAATCGGAACCCAGCTCTTTGGCCTTCTCCGGGGTAGTGACCCGCTTCTGATCTCCCACGTCCCCATCGGCAAAGCGGACGCCGGGGGTGACGGTGACGAAACCGGCGCCGCAGGCCTGATGCACCTTCCCTGCCTCCAAGGGGGAGCAGACCACGCCGTCCAGCCCGGCTTCTTTGGCGGTTCGGGCATAGGACATGACCACCTCATCCAGGGGCCGGTGGATCAGCAGTTCCCGCTTCATGCTGTCCTCATCGGTGGAGGTCAGCTGGGTGACGGCGATCAGCAGGGGGCGGCTGCCGTCGGGCCGGGTCAGGCCCTCCAGGGCGGCCTTCATCATGGCAGAAGTCCCGGCGGCGTGGACATTGCACATATCCACATCCAGCCCGGAGAGCACGGCCATGGCCTTCTTCACGGTGTTGGGGATATCGTGGAGCTTCAGATCCAGAAAAATCTTGTGGCCCCTGGCCTTGATCTGACGGACGATCTCCGGCCCCTCGGCATAGTACAGCTCCATGCCGATCTTCACAAAGGGCTTGCGCCCGGTGAATTTATCCAGAAAGGCAAACACCTGCTCCTTGCTGCTGAAATCGCAGGCGACGATCACATCTTTACCCATGGCTGCATCCTCCTATAATCTCATTAAGTGCATTGATATGGTACTTTTTCATTGCGGCGGGCAGAGCCTCAATAATATCCCGGCAGGCAAAGGGGTTGACCAGATTGGCAGCCCCCACCTCCACCGCTGTGGCCCCGGCCAGCAGCATCTCGATCACATTTTCCGCGCTGGCAACGCCGCCCACGCCGATCACCGGGATGTTCACCGCCTGGCTCACCTGATACACCATCCGCAGAGCCACCGGGAAGATGGCCGGGCCGGAGAAGCCGCCCATGGTGTTGGCCACCACGGGCCGCCGGGTGTTCAGGTCGATACGCATGCCCAGCATGGTGTTGATGAGGCTGAGACCGTCGGCCCCGGCTTCCTCGCAGGCTTTGGCGATGGAGACGATATCGGTGACATTGGGGGTGAGCTTGATGATCACCGGCTTATGGCAGACAGCCTTCACCGCCCGGGTGACCTCCGCCGCCGCTTCGGGACAGGTGCCGAAGCTCATGCCGCCGCCATGGACATTGGGGCAGCTGACATTCACTTCCAGCCAGCCCACCTGGTCGCAGGCATCCAGCTTCCGGCAGCTGTACACATAGTCCTCCACGGAAAAACCGCTGACATTGGCCATCACCTTTTTGTGGAACACCCTTTCCAGCCTGGGCAGTTCCTCACCGATTACCTGATCCACCCCCGGGTTTTGCAGGCCCACGGCGTTGATAAGCCCGGCGGTACACTCGGCGATGCGGGGGGTGGGGTTGCCGAAACGGGCTTCTTTCGTGGTGCCCTTGAAGGAGAAGGTGCCCAGCATGTTGATGTCATAAAGCTGGGCAAACTCATAGCCGTAGCCGAAGGTGCCGCTGGCGGGGATCACCGGGTTATCCAGCTCTATGCCGCAAAGGGACACACTCAGGTCTGCCATTTGATCTCCTCCTTCCGCAGCACCGGGCCTTCCTTGCAGATGCGCTTGACGCCGTAGAGGGTCTCACAGGAGCAGCCCATGCAGGCCCCGAAGCCGCAGCCCATGCGCTGCTCAAAGCTGAACTGGCCGGATGTGACAGCGCAGTCATTGACGGCCTTGAACATGGCCTCCGGCCCGCAGGTATAGAAATAGCTGTAGTCCAGGCCCGGCATGGCCTGGGTGACGAAGCCTTTCATGCCCCGGCTGCCGTCCTCGGTGCAGAGGATGACATCACAGTCCAGGGCTTTGAACTCTTCTTCATACACCACCTGCGATGCTGAGGCAAAGCCCAGGAGCACCTGGGGCTTTTTGCCTTGGGCGATCAAGTGCTTTGCCAGGGCATACAGCGGCGTGAAGCCCAGGCCGCCGCCGATGAGCAGAGGCCGCTCCCCCGCCGGGCCCAGGTCGAAGCCGTTGCCCAGGCCGGTGAGAAGATTCAAATGGCCGCTCTGCATTTTGGAAAGCTGCTCTGTCCCCCGGCCCACAACACGGTAGACCAGCGTCAGGCTATCGGCGTCCCAATCGCAGACGGAGAGGGGGCGGCGCAGAAAGCAGTCCTCCACCTTGATATTCACGAACTGGCCGGGGCAGGTGATGGCCCCGGTATCCCCCCGAAGGCGCAGGCGCATGACCTCTCCGTTCAGGGGGCGGTTCTCTATGATTTCAAAAATTCCCTGTTTCATGCCGTCCCTCAGGCGTCGATGGTGGAGATGCGCAGGGTGGTCTCCTCCAGCACGTCCAGCAGCACCTTCACGGTGTCCAGGGCGGTGAACATGGTGACATTGTTCTCGGTGGCGGTGGAGCGGATCTTAAAGCCGTCGCTCATCTGGCCCAGAGAGCCGATGTCCTGGGTATTGATGACATAGGCGATGTGGCCCTGGCGCAGGGCCTCCAGGATCTCATCGCTGCCGTCCCGCAGCTTCTTCAGCACATGGGTGCGGATGCCGTTCTCCTTCAGGAAGCGGGCAGTCCCCTCGGTGGCCTCAATGTTAAAGCCCAGGTTGTAGAAGCGGCGGATCAGGGGCAGGGCCTCCTGCTTGTCCTTGTCGGCCACGGTGGCAAGGACGGTGCCGTAATTCTGGAGATGGGTGCCGGCGGCCTGGAGGGCCTTATACAGGGCGCGGTTCAGCTTGTCGTCATAGCCGATGGCCTCGCCGGTGGACTTCATCTCCGGAGAGAGATAAGCGTCCAGGCCCCGGATCTTGTTGAAGGAGAACACCGGCACCTTTACATACCAGCGGTCCTTCTCCTTAGGATAGATGTCAAAGATGCCCTGCTCCTTCAAGCTCTTGCCCAGAATGACCTCGGTGGCAATATCCGCCAGGCTGTAGCCGGTGGCCTTGGACAGGAAGGGCACCGTACGGGAGGAACGGGGATTGACCTCGATGATATAGACCTTCTCGTTCTGATCCACGATGAACTGGATGTTGTACAGGCCCACAATGCCGATGCCCAGGCCCAGCTTCTTGGCATATTGCAGGACGATGCCCTTCACCTTGTCGGAAATGCTGAAGGTGGGATAGACACTGATGGAGTCGCCGCTGTGGATGCCGGTGCGCTCTACCAGCTCCATGATGCCGGGGACGAACACGTCCCTGCCGTCGCAGATGGCGTCCACTTCGATCTCTTTGCCGATGATGTATTTATCCACCAGCACCGGCTTATCCACATCCACCTCCACGGCGGTCTTCAGATACTGGCGCAGCTGCTGCTCGTTGGCAACGATCTGCATAGCCCGGCCGCCCAGCACGAAGCTGGGGCGCACCAGCACCGGGTAACCGATGGTCTCGGCGGCCCTGACACCGTCCTCAATGTTGGTGACGGCCTGACCCTGGGGCTGGGGAATGTCCAGTTCCTCCAGGATCTTCTCAAAGCTGTCCCGATTCTCTGCACGCTCGATGGCCTGGCAGTCGGTGCCGATGATCTTCACACCCCGCTCCATGAGAGGCTGGGCCAGGTTGATGGCGGTCTGGCCGCCCAGGGAGGCAATGACCCCTTCGGGCTTTTCAAACTCGATGATGTTCATCACATCCTCGGTGGTCAACGGCTCGAAATACAGCTTGTCGGCAGTGGTATAGTCAGTGGAGACAGTCTCCGGGTTGTTGTTGATGATGATGGCCTCATAGCCGGATTTCCGGATGGTGGTAACGGCGTGTACGGTAGAATAGTCAAACTCCACGCCCTGACCGATGCGGATAGGCCCGGCGCCCAGCACCACGATTTTCTTTTTCTCCCCCAGGCGGGAAGCGTTCTTGGCGGAATAGGAGGAATAGAAATAGGGGATGTAGGCATTGGTGTGGCAGGTATCCACCATAGGGTAGGCGGGGAACAGTTCGAAGTACTTCCGTTGCTTGTAGATATCCAGCTCCGTCTTGCCCCAGAGCTTGGCGATATACTTGTCGCTAAAGCCCATCTTCTTAGCGTCTTCCAACAGCTGGGTGTTGCCGGCATTGGCGGAAAGGGCCTTCTCCATATCCACGATCTTCTGAATGGATTCCAGGAAGAAGGGGGTGATCATGGTGATGGCATAAAGCTGATCGATCCCCACGCCCCGGCGCAGCAGCTCGGCAATGGCGAAGATGTTGTCATCCCGGAACTCACCGATATAATCCAGCATTTCCTCGGTGGGCATATCGTCGAACTTTGGCAGGTGGAAGTGGCAGACGCCGATCTCCAGGGAGCGGACGGATTTCAGCAGGCACTCCTCCAGGTTGGCACCGATGCCCATCACCTCTCCGGTGGCCTTCATCTGGGTGCCCAGCTTGTTGGGGGCGGTGGCAAACTTATCGAAGGGGAAGCGGGGCATTTTGGCCACCACATAGTCCAGGCTGGGTTCAAAGGCGGCGTTGGTGTTGGCAATGCTGATCTCCTCCAGGGACATGCCCACGGCGATCTTGGCAGTGACCCGGGCAATGGGGTAGCCGCTGGCTTTGGAGGCCAGGGCGGAAGAACGGGACACCCGGGGGTTCACCTCGATAAGATAATACTCGCTGGAGTTGGGGTTCAGGGCAAACTGAACGTTGCAGCCGCCCTCGATCTTCAGCTCCCGGATAAGCTTGATGGCGCTGTCATTGAGCATTTTCAGATCATGGTCATTCAGGGTCATGATGGGGGCTACCACAATGGAGTCGCCGGTATGGACACCCACAGGATCCACATTCTCCATACCGCAGATGGTAATGGCATGGTCATTGGAATCCCGCATGACCTCAAACTCGATCTCCTTATAGCCCTTGACGCTCTTCTCGATAAGCACCTGGTGGACGGGAGAGAGCTTGAAGGCGTTGAGGCCGATCTCCACCAGTTCCTCCTCGTTGTTGGCAAAGCCGCCGCCGGTGCCGCCCAGGGTAAAGGCGGGGCGCAGCACCACGGGATAGCCGATCTCCTGGGCGGCCTTTTTCGCCTGCTCCAGGTCATAGGTGATTTCGGAGGGGATGGTTGGCTCGCCGATGGACTGGCACAATTCCTTGAACAGCTCCCGATCCTCGGCCCGCTCAATGCTCTCGCTGCTGGTGCCCAGCAGCTCCACCCGGCACTCCTTCAGCACGCCCTTCTTTTCCAGCTGCATGGCCAGGTTCAGGCCGGTCTGGCCGCCGATGCCGGGGACGATGGCATCGGGCCGCTCATAGCGCAGGATCTTCGCCATATACTCCAAAGTCAGCGGCTCCATATACACCTTGTCGGCAATGGCGGTGTCGGTCATGATGGTGGCCGGGTTGGAGTTGCAGAGCACCACCTCATAGCCCTCTTCCTTCAATGCCAGGCAGGCTTGGGTACCGGCATAGTCAAACTCGGCAGCCTGGCCGATAACGATGGGGCCGGAGCCGATGATCAGAATTTTCTTAATGTCTGTTCTCTTTGCCATTTCAGTTCCTCCATTACAACTCTCAGCTTGCCAAAAAAGTCCAAAAGGACTTTTTTGACCGCTTCAACCGCCGAGCATTTTGATAATATCAAAATGCTGCTTTGCCCCGAAAAGCCTTGAAAATCAAGTCTTTTCTGCGGCGGATTATTGAATCACGAGGCGGGCCTTGCCCCCTCGTGCACCCCCGCTGCTTACGCTTCGGCGCATGAAGCATCGTCTCTTAACTGATTCCAAATTTCTGCTTTGTCTTAATTTGCAACTTACTTCTTTATATAAACGGTGCTGCCGTTATATACGGTTTTTACACAGCGGCCATAGACCTCCATCCCTGCAAAGGGGGTGGCCTTGCCCATGGACTGGAAAGCCGCCGGGTCAATGGTGCAGCGTTCCTTCAAATCCCAGACGCAGTAGTCCTCCCCTGTCAGAGGGATTTGGAAGCGGCGGCGGGGATTGGTGCTCAGCAGCGCCACCAGCTTCTCCAGGCTGATCTCCCCGGTCAGGACCAGGCCGGTATAGAGCACCGGGAAGGCCGTCTCCAGCCCCACGATGCCGAAGGCGCTTTTTTCCAGGCCCCGGCTCTTTTCCTCCGCCGAATGGGGGGCGTGGTCGGTGGCAATGATGTCAATGGTGCCATCCTTGATGCCCTCCACCAGGGCCAGCCGATCCTCCCGGCTGCGCACCGGCGGGTTCATCTTGAAGCGGCCCTCCTCCTGCAGCATGCTGTCATCCAGCAGCAGGTAGTGGGGCGCCGTCTCACAGCTCACATCCAGGCCCTTGGCTTTGGCCCGGCGGATCAGTTCCACGCTCTCTTTGGCGGAGATATGGCACACATGGTAGGCGCAGCCGGTCTCCTCCACCAGCTTCAGATCCCGGGCAATCTGCTCATACTCACTCTCGGAGCAGATGCCCCGGTGGCCATGGGCACGGGCGTAGGCCCCGTCGTGGATATATCCGCCCCGGAGCAGCTCGTTCACCTCGCAGTGGGCCACGATCATCTTACCCAGCGCTTTGGCCCGCAGCATGGCCTGACGCATCATGTCGTCATTCTGGACGCCCCGTCCATCATCGGAAAAGCCGGCCACATCCGCCGCCATGGCCTCCAGGTCTGCCAGCCGCTCCCCACGCTCCGCCACGGTGATGGCGGCATAGGGCAGCACATTTATGGAGGCATCCGCTTTGATCAGCGCAAGCTCCGCATTCAGATGCTCCCGGCTGTCCGGCACCGGATCCAAGTTGGGCATGGCGCACACGGCGGTGTAGCCCCCGGCCGCGGCCGCGGCGCAGCCGCTGGCTATGGTCTCCTTATAAGAAAATCCCGGCTCTCTGAAATGCACATGCACATCACAAAAACCGGGAAAAACACCATATCCGTTTTCATCAAAGCCAATAACGCCGCCCTCCGCAGGGAACAGCTGTCCCGCAGGGGCGTTCATGCTATTCAGCTTGCAGACTTTCTCCACCATGGTACATCCTTTCCCACGTCAGTACACAGAAAGAGACGCGGCCAAAGCTGCGTCCATCCATTCACTCTTTTCGCCAGTATTGTGGTTCTGCTGAATCTTTTTCGGTATTATACCACATTTTTCGGCCTTGTCAACGGTCGCGGGCAGGCAGGCGCAAAATCTACCTTTTGCACGGATAGGAAAAGCCCAGCGGCCAAAATTTTGGTCACTGGGCCGGTTTTATTGGATCGTGCTCAGGCGTTAAGAATCCGCATGAATTCCTCGCCGGTGATGGTCTCCTTCTCATAGAGGTACTCGGACAGCTCCGTCAGCTTCTGCCGGTTCTCGGTGAGGATCTGCACCGCCTTATCGTGCTGCTGCTTTACCAGGGCCACCACCTGGCGGTCGATCAGGGTCTGGGTCTCGGCGGAACAGGCCAGGGAGGTATCCCCGCCCAGGTACTGGTTGTTCACCGTCTCCATGGCCACCATACCGATCTCATCGTTCATGCCGTAGCGGCTGATCATGGCCCGGGCCAGCTTGGTGGCCTGCTCAATATCATTGGAGGCGCCGGTGGTAACGGAGCCAAAGGCCACTTCCTCAGCAGCCCGGCCGCCGGTATAGGTGGCGATCTTGTTCTCGATCTCCTCCTTGGTCATCAGGTAGTGGTTGCCCTCCTCCACCTGCATGGTGTAGCCCAGGGCGCCGGAGGTGCGGGGCACGATGGTAATCTTCTGCACCGGGGCGGAATGGGTCTGCAAAGCCGCCACCAGGGCATGGCCGATCTCATGATAGGCCACCAGCTTCTTCTCCTTATCGGTGAGGATGGCATTCTTCTTCTGGTAGCCGGCAATGACCACCTCAATGCTCTCCTCCAGATCGGCCTGGTTGGCAAATTTCCTGCCATCCCGCACTGCCCGCAGAGCCGCCTCATTGACGATGTTGGCAAGCTCCGCGCCGGAAGCGCCGGAGGCCATGCGGGCCACCTTATTAAAGTCCACATCGTCGGCAATTTTGATCTTCTTGGCATGAACCTTCAAAATAGCTTCCCTGCCCTGGAGATCCGGCAGTTCCACCGGCACCCGGCGGTCAAAGCGGCCTGGCCGGGTCAGGGCCGGATCCAGGCTTTCGGGCCGGTTGGTGGCCGCCAGGATCATTACGCCGCTGTTGCCCTCAAAGCCGTCCATCTCCGTCAGCAGCTGGTTCAGGGTCTGCTCCCGCTCATCGTTGCCGCCCATGGCGCCGCCGCTTCGCTTCTGACCGATGGCGTCGATCTCATCGATAAAGACGATGCAGGGGGCTTTCTCCTTGGCCTGCTTAAAGAGGTCACGCACTTTGGAGGCGCCCATGCCCACGAACATCTCCACAAACTCCGAACCGGAGATGGAGAAGAAGGGCACATCCGCCTCCCCGGCCACGGCCTTGGCCAGCATGGTCTTGCCGGTGCCCGGAGGGCCAACCAGCAGCACGCCCTTGGGCATCTGGGCACCGATCTCCCGGTACTTGGCCGGATCATGGAGGTAGTCCACGATCTCCTGGAGGCTCTCCTCCGCCTCGTCCACACCCTCCACATCGGAGAACTTGATGCCGTCAGAGGATTTCACATAGACACGGGCCTTGCTGCCGCCCATGTTGAACATCATAGACTGGGGCCCGCCGGCCTTCTCCATCATCTTCCGGGACAGGAACTGCCCCAGAGCCACAAAGAGGAGGATGGGCAGCAGCCAGCTGAGCAGGACAGTCAGAAGTGGGGAGGTCTCCTCCACGATCTCACCGGAAAACACCGCCCCGGAAGCATAAAGCCGTTCGGTCAGCCCCGGGTCATCCATCTTTCCGGTTTTATACACGATCTCTTCGGCCTTATCGGTAAAGATGATCTGCTTATCCTGCACTTCCACAAGGCCGATCTCGCCGTTTTCGGTCATGGCAATGAAAGTGCCATAGTCCACCTGCTTGATCTCCCAGCTGTTGAACATGGGCATGAGCAGGGTATTGAACAGCACCAGCACCAGCATCACCACAAGATAGTAAAACAGCAGTGACCGCCGGGGTCTTTTTACCTCATTCATTTTGCCTTGCCTTCGGTTCCTTTGGAATTTCTGCGGATCACGGCAAACAGCACCAGGCTGATCACCGGGATGAGGAACTTGAAAACACAGCTCTTTTTCTTTTCTTTCATGGTTTTATTCTCCTTCAGTAAAATCTTCGGATGCGAATTTATGGTACACCGAAATTGTAAACGGAAGATAAACTGGGGGCGCTTTGCAAAATTATTTACAGTTTCTTAGCAATCGGTCGGCAGGGTTTCTTTCCTTTTGGGGGATTTTTGGTATACATTTTCTGCCGACTGTGTTATTATGTGTGTCAAGACCTTGAAAGACACAGCCGGAGGCAAAAAGATGGGCAATTTTATCAGGAGGCTTTCCTCCGCGCAGATCATTCTTCTGGGCTTTGCCCTGGCAATCCTTCTGGGCTGCCTGCTGCTGATGCTGCCCTTCGCCACGGCGGACGGCCAGGGTGCCCCCTTTTCCGATGCGCTGTTCACCGCCACCTCCGCTGTCTGCGTCACCGGGCTTGTGGTGCATGACACCGCCACCTACTGGTCGGTGTTCGGCAAGCTGGTGCTGATCACGCTGATCCAGATCGGCGGGATGGGGGTTGTGACCATTGCCGTGGCCCTCCACTCCATTTCCGGCAAGCGGGTCAGTCTCAAGCAGCGCAGCACCATGGTGGAATCCATCTCCGGCCAGCGGCTGGAGGGAATTGTAGGGCTCACCGGCTTCATTGTGAAGATGACTCTGGTTTTTGAGCTGCTGGGGGCAATCCTGCTCTCGCCGGTGTTCATCTCTCGCTTCGGCCTTGCCCGGGGCATCAGCTACAGCCTGTTCCACTCCATTTCCGCCTTCTGCAACGCCGGGTTTGACCTGATGGGGATCAACGGGCAATACTCCTCCCTCACCGCTTTCACCGGGCAACCCTGGGTGAACCTGGTACTGATGGCGCTGATTGTCACCGGCGGCATCGGCTTTCTGGTCTGGGATGATGTGCGACGCTGCAAGCTGCATTTCAAGCGCTATCAGCTGCAAAGCAAGGTGGCCATTGTCACCTCCGCTCTGCTGATCCTGCTGCCCGCCGTCTGCTTTTTCTTCTTTGAGTACGGCGGAGAGCCCATGGGAAAGCGGCTGCTGGCGGCCCTGTTCCAGTCTGTCACCGCCCGCACCGCCGGCTTCAACAGCACGGATTTGACCCTGTTCAGCGAAAGCGGCATCTTCCTGATGATCCTGCTGATGCTGGTGGGCGGCTCCCCCGGCTCCACCGCTGGCGGCATGAAAACCACCACCCTGGCCGTGCTGCTTTCTAACGCTTTCTCCGTTTTCCGCCACCGGGATCATGCCCGCTTCTTTGGCCGCCGGGTCTCGGAGGAGACGGTGCGCAGTGCCGCCACCATCCTCACCATGTATATCTGCTTTTTCGTGCTGGGGGCAATGGTCATCAGCCGGGTGGAAGCGCTGCCTCTATTGCCCTGCCTGTTTGAGACCGGCTCCGCCATCGGCACGGTGGGGCTTACCCTGGGGATTACGCCCTCGCTGGGCCAGTTCTCCCGCGCAATTCTGATTTTTCTGATGTATATGGGCCGTGTAGGCGGCCTGACCCTGATTTTTGCCACCACCGCACCCAGCCTGAACAACGCCGCCCGCTATCCCCTGGGCAAGCTGACCGTGGGCTGAGAATGACAGATTGGAGAGAACACACATGAAATCCATCCTGATTATCGGTTTGGGCCGCTTTGGCAGCCACATCGCAAGAAAGCTCAACGCCATGGGGCATGAGGTGATGGCCGTGGACAGCAATGAGGAGCGCATCAACAGCGCCCTGGACTTCGTCACCAGCGCCCAGATCGGCGACAGCACCAACCGGGATTTTCTGGCATCGCTGGATATCGGCAGTTTTGATTCCTGCATCGTCGCCATCGGGGACAACTTCCAGAACTCCCTGGAAACCGCCTGGCTGCTGAAGGAGCTGGGCGCGCGGAAGGTAATTGCCCGGGCCTCCAGCGGTGTGCAGGAGAAGTTCCTGCTGCGCAACGGGGCCGACCAGGTGGTCTACCCGGAGAAGCAGCTGGCAGCATGGACGGCCATCCGCTGTTCCTCGGACACCATTCTGGATTACATCGAGGTGGAGGGGGATTACTCCATCTATGAGCTGTCCCTGCCCCAAAACTGGGTTGGCAAAACCGTGGCCCAGATCGATATCCGCCGCAAGCACGGCATTAACATTTTGGGGGTGCGGAAAAACGGGATGCTGGATCTGAACGTCACGCCGGACACGCTGCTCTCCCCCGGCGCTTCTATTCTGGTGCTCGGCCCTGATGACGCCCTACAGAAGGTGTTCCGGTTATAAAGAAGCAAAAAATTCCCTGTTCTGGAATACAGAACAGGGAGTTTTTTGTTAAGCAGACAGGAGCCGTCTTATCGCAATTGAATGATTTCCCCGGACAGGGGGCCGATGCTGCCCGTATACAGGCCGCAGCCGGCGGCGCGGCAGTCGGCGGTATAGTGGTGAACCTCCTGACTGCGGTTCACCACCGCAAGCCAGGCGCTGTTCTCGGCGGGCTGGCCCAAGGCGTCCAAACCCTCATTGATATAGCGAAGGATCAGGATCACGTCCTTGTTGGCGGCCATAAACTCCGCCTCGCCGGTGGAGAGGGCGGCGGCTGCCCGGCGCTGTGCGGCCAGCTGGGCATAGTACTCGCAAAGGGAGCGATCCCCTTCCATGAAGGGCTGGCGGTTGAAGGGGTCGTTCACACCACACATGCCCTGCTCGTCCCCGTAGTAAATGCAGGGGACGCCGGGGATGGCGAATTGCAGCACGGCACACAGCCGCTCCAGCACCAGGGCCTGATCCAGCGCCGCCTGGCTGAATTCCACCTTCAGCTGATCCTCCCGGCTCAGGGCACGCAGATACACATCGGTGGCCAGGGCGGTGCGGAGCCGCTCCACATCGTGGGAGCCAAGCAGGTTCATCAGGGAATAATACATGGGCTTAGGGTAATTCATCTGCTGGGAGATGAAGAACTCCCGCAGGGCGTAAGCGTCCATCTGCCCATGCATGAAGGCAAGTACCGAGCCACGCAGGGGATAGTTCATCACCGAGTCCAGAGAGGAACCCAGGGCATAGCGGCGGCGGCTGCCGTAGCTCTCCTTGATCACCGCGTCCTCCCAGACCTCGCCAATGATGGGGGCGTCCGGCTTGACGGATTTGGCGGCAGTACGGATCAGGGCCAAGACGCCGTCCGGCAGTTCATCGGCCACATCCAGCCGCCAGCCGGCGGCGCCGTGGCGCAGCCACAGCTTCACCACACTGTCCGGCCCGGTGACAATATCCTGCTGCCACTTGGGGTTATTCTCATCCACCTCCGGCAGATCCTTGAAACCCCACCAGCAGCGGTATTCATCGGGGAATTTCTGAAAATCATACCAGCCGTAATACTCCGAAGCCTCCCCCTGGCAGGCGCCCAGGCCGGGATAGCTGCCGTAACGGTTAAAATACCGGCTGTCCGCCCCGGTGTGGGAATAGACCCCGTCCAGAATCAGGCGGATGCCCTGTTCCTCCGCGGCGGCACAGAGACGCTCAAAGTCCTCCATGCTGCCCAGGATGGGGTCGGGCCGGTGATAATCCGAGGTGTCATAGCGGTGGTTGGAACGGGCCTCCACAATGGGGTTGAGGTAGAGACAGCTGATGCCCAGGGCTTTCAGATAGGGCAGCTTTTCCTCAATTCCCTTGAAGGTGCCTCCGTAAAAATCATCAGGGCTGTAACTCTCTTCAAAGGGGCGGGGCTGCCAGCGCACCGGTTCCTGGATACTTTGGTGCAGCTCCGGGGTCTGGCCCAGGGTCTGGTGATAAGCCACACCCTTTTCCGCCGTATCGTCGGCGCTGAAGCCGAAGCGGTCGGGAAAAATCTGATACATGATGCTCTGGCGGAACCAGGCCGGTGTGTCAAAGCCCCGCTCATACACCGTCAGCCGGAAGCCGCCGCCCTCATGGCCCATGATGCGGCCGATATAGCCGGTGTCATCCGGGCAGAGCCAGTGGCAGCCCATGCTGGTTTCAATGCGGAAGCGGTACCACAGGGCCTGGGCCTCCTCCGGGGCGGTGATATGGGCCACATAGCAGTCCCCCACCGACTCCATGGGATAGCTTTCACTGCCGTCGTCACCATAGACCACCAGTTCCGCCTGCTTTATCTTGCCCCCCATCAGGCGGAAGGCCAGGCGGATCTCCTCGCCGCATTCCACGGCGCCAAAGGGACTGCGGTACATGGGCAGGCGGCTGTCATGGGCCACGGAAAGCTCCGTAGCTGCGGCCCGGCGCAGGATGGTAATAACATGGGCGGTGCGGGGCTGGAGGGCGTACATGTCATTCATGTTCACCCCGGTGGAGCGCAGATCGTCACAGCAGTGGGCGGTGATCTGATAAGCGGTGTTCAGCGGCATCCCGCAGTCATCCATCAGCACCCGCAGCAGCTCCGGCCCTACCAGAGGGTTACCCCTGCTATAGAAGCACTCCCCCAGCCGATCCAGAGGCAGGCCCCGCAGAAGGCAGTCATGAATGGCAGCATAGCTGGCCGCACCGGCCTGAAAATACTGCTGAATCAGTTCTTCCGGCCCGGCGCTTTCCAGCAGGGAGCAGATCTCCTCATCGCCGCCGGCAGGCATCCAGCGCCCCTGGCCGAACACCGCCTCCACCATACGGCGGTCGCTGTAGGCAACGGTCATGCAATAGTCATCCGACCACTGCTCCCGATAGCTGCCGCCGAAATAAACCTTATATCTTCTCAGAGCATCCATATGTAGTGCCGTGCGTACTCCTCTGCGGAAAGGTCAAAGCTGAAATTGGTCTGCATGGCGTGGTTGATGAGGCCATGCATAATCTCCTCGTTGCGATAGCAGCCCAGGGCGGTGCGGATGGTGTCCCGCATCTCCCATGCGTCGAAATTGGCGAAGGAAAAACCGTTGCCCTCGCCGGTAAAGCGGTTATAGGGTGTCACGGTGTCCCGCAGACCGCCGGTCTCCCGGACGATGGGGATGGAGCCGTAGCGCATGGCGATCATCTGGCTCAGGCCGCAGGGCTCAAAACGGGAGGGCATCAGGAAGAAATCACTGCCGGCATAGACCAGATGGGCCAGATCCTCATTATAGCCGATGTAGGAGCAGACCCGGCCGCGATAACGGCTCTCGGCACCCCGCATGAAATTTTCAAAGCGCTCATCCCCGGTGCCCAGCAGCATGAACTGCATATCCTCCCGGCTCATCAGGTCGTCCAGCACGCAGGCCACAAGGTCAAAGCCCTTCTGGGCGGTCATGCGGGTGACCATAGCAAAGAGGGGCACGTCGGGCCGCACCTCCAGGCCCATCTGCTCCTGCAACGCGGCCTTGCAGACGGCCTTGCCCTTCAGGTGCCCCCGGTCATAGCGGGCGGGCAGCATGGGATCCTTGAAGGGGTTAAAGACCTTGGTATCGATGCCGTTGATGATGCCGGTGAGCTGGGCACTGCGGGCGTTGAGGATGCCCTCCAGCCCCTCGGAATATTCCGGGGTCTTGATCTCCCAGGCATAGCTGGGGCTGACGGTATTGATCCGGTCGGCAAAGACGCAGCCGGCCTTCATGTAGTTGGCGCAGCCGTCCTGCTCCAGATAGTCGCTGATGTAATAGCTCCTGTCGATCTCCAGCAGATCCTGCACGAACTCAAAGCCATACTGGCCCTGGAACTTGATGTTATGGATGGTCAGCAGATATTTGATCCGATCCTGCATCCAGCCCCGGTACTGGGTGTGGGCCAGCATGGGCATGATGGCGGTGTGCCAGTCGTTGCAGTGGCAGACATCCACCTGGAAGTCCAGGTTGGGGATCACATCCAGCACGGCGCGGCAGAAGAAGGAATACTGCTCCCCCTCGGCATTGCCGCCTCGATAGATCTTATCGCCAAAATACTGTTCATTATCAATGAGATAAATGGTAACCCCATCCAGCTCCAGCTTTTCCAGACCCACATAGGCATTGCGCCAGCCCAGTCTGGAGTAGAAATAGAACATATGCTCCACCTGGTCGGCATACTTTTCCTTGATGCAGCGGTGGTAGGGGGTGATGACCCGGGCGTCGATCCCCAGCTTTTTCAGGGCTTTGGGCAGGGTGCCCACCACATCGGCCAGACCGCCGGTTTTGGACAGCGGAGCGCACTCGGCAGACACCAGCAGCACATTGGGCATTTCCGTGCGGCCACGCTCTTTCAGCATTTCTTTGAATTCCTTTTTCATTGGTTATCCTCCTTATTTAGGCACTCCATTCCCGGCGGGCAAAAGCCCGCCGGGAATGGAAAAAGTTTACTTTTTGCTCTTACGGGAAGTCTTCCGGGGCTTGTCTGCCGCTTCGGCCTTCTTGGGATGGAAGCTGTAGAGCAGGCAGGACATGGCGGGCAGGGTCACATTGGCGGAATACTGCATATCCAGGAAGGGCTTTTTACGGGAAGCGATGGTCTTTTTGCAGGGCTTCCCGCTGCCGCCGTAGCATTCATCCTCACTGCTGAGGAGCTTGGTCAGCTTACCCTCGCAGGGCAGGGCAATCACAAAGTCCTCATAATCCACCGGCGTAAAGTTGCACACGCAGACCACATAGCTGTCATCCTGGGGAGACAGGCGCATGAAAGCGATGGAGCTGCGATCCTTATCGTCCACGTTCAGCCAGCGGTAGCCATCCCAGGAGTCATCCACCCGGTATAGGGCGGGGCGGGTGGCATAGATATGGTTCAAGTCCTTATAATACCGGCGCATCCCCTCGTGCTTGGGATAGTCCAGCAGCATCCAGTCCAGCTGCTGCTTCCAGTTCCATTCGATGAACTGGCCAAACTCGCCGCCCATGAAGCACAGCTTTTTGCCGGGATGGGCAAACTGATAGCCATAGAGGGTGCGCAGGGAGGCGAATTTCTGGTCATAGTCGCCGCTCATCTTGTTGACCATGGAGCCCTTGCCATGCACCACCTCGTCATGGGAATAGGCCAAAACAAAATGCTCAGAAAAGGCATACATCATGGAGAAGGTAAGCCGGTTGTGGTTAAAGCTGCGGAAATAGGGGTCCAGGCACATGTAATCAATGGTATCATGCATGAAGCCCATATCCCACTTGAAGCTGAAGCCCAGGCCACCGTCCTCCACCCGGCCGGTAATCAGGGGGAAAGCGGTGGATTCCTCGGCAATGGTCATGGCGCCGGGATAGTTGGAGAGAACGGTGGTATTCATCTTTTGAAGGAAGGCCACCGCGTCCAGATTGATGTTGCCCCCGTTCTTATTGGGGGTGAAATTGCCCTGGCGGCCATAATCCAGGTACAGCATGGAGGAGACTGCGTCCACCCGGATGCCGTCCACATGGTATTCCTCAAAGAACAGGCAGGCAGAGGAGATCAAGAAGCTCTGTACCTGGCTGGAGGCATAGTCGAAGATCAGCGTGCCCCAGTCGGGATGCTCCGCCATGCGCTGCTCCTTGCACTCGAACTGATTGGTGCCGTCAAAGCGGGCCAGACCGTGGGCATCCTTGGGGAAGTGGGCGGGAACCCAGTCAATGATGACGCCGATCCCGGCGGCATGGAGGGTGTCCACCATGCACTTGAAATCGTCCGGATTGCCATAGCGGGAGGTGGGGGCGTAATAGCCGGTGACCTGATAGCCCCAGGAACCGTCATAGGGGTATTCGGACACGGGCATCAGCTCCACATGGGTGTAGCCCATATCCTTGCAGTAGGCGGCCAGGGCGTCCCCCAGCAGCCGGTACTGGGCCTTGTCGTAGCCCAGGTCTTTCCAGGAACCCAGATGCACCTCATAGATGCTCATGGGCTGGCTGAGATGCTGGCGCTTGGCCCGCTTCTTCATATAGGCCTTGTCTGTCCAGCGGTAATTCCCGCCGTTCCAGACGATGGAAGCCGTCTCCTCCCCATTCTGGGAGAAAGCGGCAAAGGGATCGGACTTCAGCACCTGCTTGCCGTCCTGTCCGGTAACGCAGTATTTATAAAGCGCGTTCTCCTGGAGCCCTTCCACAAAGCAGACCCAGGCGCCGCCCTCCAGCGGCTCCATGGGGGTGGCCTCCCGGTTCCATCCGTTAAAATCCCCCACCACGGAAATGGCCTTGGCGTTGGGCGCCCAGACGATAAAGCGGTGGGCATCCAGCTCCGGAATGTAGTGGCAGCCATAGCAGAGCCAGGCCTTCTGTGCCGCCCCGATATTAAAGAGGTAGATATCCCCCGTAGGGATAAAGTCAAGATACTTGGCATCCATGCGCATATCTCCCTTTTCTATATGTATTTCTTCCGCCGGGTATATTTCCGTTTACATTATACATACTTTCCCTGTCAATTCCAAGAGAAAAGTTTACGGTCTGTACAAAATAGGCATTTTGCAACAAATGTCCCTTCTATGCCGCGTAAAAAACTCCGGCCCGCCGTAAGATTCTCTGCATATAGCGGCAGTTTTCATGGGCTCGCCCCTACGGGGGAGAGCTGGCGCACAGCGCCTGAGAGGGGGTCAGGGAGCAGGAAGGAAGCACTTGCCGAGAGCGGAACCTCTCAGTCTTTTGCTTTTGCAAAAGCCAGCTCCCCTTAGAAAGGGGAGCCTATGGGTGCAAAAAACTCCCCGACCCTTTCGGGGTCGGGGAGCAGATGTTTGATTATTCAGCCGAAGCCCAGAGCCTTAGTTCTCGTGCTTCTTCAGACGGGGCAGGATCACCACGGTGGCACCGCCAGCCAGGACAAGCAGCGCAGCCCACAGGGCCAGGTTGCTCTCGTCACCGGTGCGGGGGCTGGAGGAAGCCTGTGCGGTGGTGAGGATCTGGAAGTTGCAGCTGGGCCGGTCGCCGTTGGCGGTCTGCACGGTGATGGTGTAGGTATTGCCTGCAACCAGCTGGCTGTTCAGGAACTTGGGGGTCAGGGTGACGGTCTTGCCGCTGGAGCTGAGAGTCCAGTAGTCGCTGTAGTTGTAGCTGGTCAGCTCGTTATTGCCGACCCAAACCCGGGAGATGCTGTCGGAGCAGACGAACTGCAGGTTCCGGCTGCTGCCGGTGACATGCTTATCGGTGTCCACAGCCCGCAGGGTAGCGCCCACGCGGAAGCTGCCGGTAGCCCAGCCAGCGGTCGTCCGTACCTCGATCTTGTGGTAGCCGGTAGCCAGGGTATCCATCACGCTTGCGGCAATGCCGAACTTCTGATAGCCGTTGTAGGAAATCTTGTCGCCGCCGATCTGCATGCCGTCGATGACCACATCGTAGTAATCGTACTGAACGCCGTCAACCAGCTGGAGGTCGGGGGTCACATAGAAGTAGAACATACCGGTGCCGGAGTACCAGGTGTCATCCACAGGCCACACAGAGGCAGTGCCGGGGATGATGGGAGTAGTGCCGCCATTGTTGTTCTGAATGGTCACGCTGCCCATGGAGGTGTACTTGCCGTCATGGCCGGTCCAGAGGTAGATGGTGCCTGCGGTCAGGCTATCCAGGAAGCTGTTATTCAGGGTCAGCCGGTACTGGCTGCCGGAAGAAACAACAGAACAGTAAGCAGAAGCAATGGAGGTGATCTGGTTGGTGGAAGTGGGATTGCTCACGGTGGAGTAATAGTAGCTGCCGGTGGAGCTGGTGTAGGGCATCATGACATACACGGTGTTGCCGCTGCCCTTGGTGTAGGGGGAGCCGTACACGGTGAAGTCACCGGTCACAACACCGGAGTCACCGCCGCCGGTACCAGCGCCTGCGCCCACGGTATAGGGATCCTTGGTGCCCTTGAGGGTCAGGCCGTCCTTCACGCAGTTCTTCAGGTACTCCAGAGAAGCGGCATTGCCAGCCACATTCCATTCGCCGCCGGTGATAGCGCGGTAGGCGTTGCCGGCAGTCTTGGTGAAGGACTTCACCACACCGCCGCTGACGTTGAGGACGCTCTGGGCGCCGCTGGCATCGTTCACGGTGAGAGCACCGATCTCAGAGCCAGAACCCATGGTGAGGGTACCGCCATCAAGGGTAACCGTGCCAACCTCGCTGGAATTGACGGTAAGGGTCTTGCCGGTGACGGCGACAGTGCCGTCAACGATAGTATTGTTCAGGGTCACATTGCCCTTGGTGGCATCCACATTGCCCTTGATGCTGCCGCCATTGACCGTGAGGGAAACAGGGAGGCTCAGGGCGCTCGCCAGGCAGTTATTGCCCAGGTTCAGGACAACGGCACTGCAGCTCATGGTGGCAGGCACCATGCCAACAGTCAGATTCTTCAGTACGCTGGGGTCATCAATAGCGTTGATGGTCACGGTTCCGGTCTGCTTGGCTGCATACGCGAAAGCATCGTCCAGGGTCGCGAACTTCTCGGCACCGATGCTTGCAACGTAGGCTTCCGTCACGGAGGAGCCGCCCTCGCCGCTGAATGCGCCACCGTTCATATCAACACCACTGGTGGTGATCTTGTAGCCCTTGGCGACGGTGATCATCTCAGGGTTGGTCAGAGTGCCGTTCTTGATGGTGATGTTGGCGTTCACGACCAAGGGACCATCAAAGGTCAGGCTCTTCTTGTTCAGGTCAATGATAACGCTGCGGGTGATGGTGCCGCCGGGATCCTTCGCGGGGCTCGCTGCGCTCTCATGCAGAACGATGTTGACCTCGCTCTTCGCGGCTTCATCCAGATTGCGGTAGTAGCCGTTCCAGATGAGGTCTTCCGCATTCAGCTTGGAGGGCACATCCTCAATTTTCAGATCCAGCGTATTGCCGGAATCTTCCTGAGCAGGCTCAGTTCCGCCTACCGTCAGGTCAAGAGCGCCGCCCTCTGCGGGCACAATGGACGAGTCCTCTGCGGGCTGCTCCAGTGAAAGGCTGTCGCCGGCCGGCCCGCTGGTGGGCTCCAGGCTCAGTGCATAGGCAGAGCCGCCCATCAGGCTCAGGCACATGGCAACCAAAAGAAGCATGGATAAAAATTTTGTTGCTGTTTTCATGTTGTCCGTCTCCTTATATTGCTATTTTTATAATTTACCAAGCTTGTGTCCCTTCGGTGAGGACGTCCCCCACCTCCGGTGTGAATATAATGTACCACGATGTTATGTAAAATGCAAGTACTTTTTTCACGATTTTGCTATAATTTTTTTCTATTTTGTAACTACTCTGAACCCGGAAATTTTTAATTCGTACTGTTATGTCAATTAATCTTATTATTTTCGGGGTTTTGTCACCGTTTTTGTCACATTTCTCTCAGTCCTTTTCGGTTTGACTTCAGAATTCTTAATATTTTCTGTAACCATTCGTTGCATTTCCTCATCGTCACTTATATGACGCCGCGCCCCTCCCCTTTGTTCCCACGGGTTTCAAAATTTTTTTCGCTTCTTTTTTGCGGGCATCGGCTCGCCTTCCCGCATAGATGCCCTCCCCCGCATAGGCTCCCCCCTATGGGGGAGAGCTGGCGCGTAGCGCCTGAGAGGGGGTCGGGGAGCAGAAGGATAAGAGGCATTCTGCCAAAGAAATGAACCTCTCAGTCAGCTTCGCTGACAGCTTCCCTTAAAAAGGGGAGCCTATATTATACTATATTATTAAAACAGAGCCGCATTCCTGCGGCTCTGTTTCATACTTATTTATTTGCGCTTATTCTTTTTTACCAGGATCACGGCCACAGCCGCAACGCCTGCCACACTCACCACGATCATCCCGATCCAGAGGCCCATGTTGGCGGTATCGCCGGTCTTGGGCGCAGCCCAGGGATTGACGCTCTGACTGGGCAGGGTGTTCTGCTGGCCGCTGGCCTTGACGGTGAAGGTGGTCTCGGCAGAGCCGCCCAGGGAGTTGATGGCGATCTTGTGGGTTCCGGCCTTCAGCTGATCCATGCAGCTCTTGTTCAGGGTGATGATGGTGCTGCCCTCGGCCTTGCTGTAGTAGCTCTCGGCCAGGGTGAAGCCGTTGAGGGTCACAGAGACGAACTCGCTCAAGGGTGCGCTGGAGGTGAAGCTCAGGCCGCCGCTGCTGCCCTGCCGCCAGGTAGCCTTGGCCCCGGCGGTGATCTGGGGCTTGGTCACGGCGCTGATCTTGATGTCCCGGGTGCCGCAGGTGGTGCAGCTGCGCTCCCAGTAGTTGGGGGCAGTGAACTGCCAGCTGCTCCAGCTGTGGACATGCTGGGCCTGATCCTTGTTGGCAGGGATGACCTTGCTGTCCACATAGCCGCAGTCCACGCATTTGCGCTCCATGCTGCCATCCTTCTCGGCGGTGGCTTGCGTCACAATGCGCCAGGCGCCGAAGTTGTGGGCAGCGTAGCCATATTTATCGGCGTTGCTGGTCAGGGGGCAGTCCTTCGCCGTGCAGTTGTTCCAATGGTGGATGCTGTCATACTGCCACTTGCTGTTCCACACATGGCTGTGGGCCGGAGTGGGCAGAACGGGGATCTGCTCGGTCTTGGTAGCTTTGCAGACGGTGCAGGTATAGGTCTTGATACCGGCCTCCTGGGTAGTGGCCTCCTTGGTCACCACGCCCGCGTCCCAGCTGTGGGGGCCGTAGCCCTGCTTCTGGCCGTTGTCGCTGATGTCGCAGCCCTCGGCCTCACACTCGTGCCAGTGGTATTCCCCGCTGCCGCCCCAGCTCTCGCTCCAGGCATGGGCATGGAGCTTGGGGATGCTCTCCGTGCGCGTTGCGCCGCAGAGGGTGCAGGCGTAGGTCATTACACCGGCTTCCTCCGTGGTGGCCTCCCGGGTCACGGTACCCTCATCCCACTGGTGTTCCCCGACCTCCTGGAACGGGCAGTCCTCCGCCGTGCAGCGGCGGCTGTGGGTGCTGCCGTTGCCGTCATCCGCCCAGTCGCTCATGCTGTGGGTATGCTCCGGCGTGGTTGTAGGTTCCGGCGTGGCTGTGGATTCCGGGGTGGTGGTAGGTTCCGGTGTCTCCGTGGGCTCCGGGGTTGCCGTAGGCTCCGGTGTAGGCGTAGGTTCCGGTGTAGGCGTAGGCTCCGGTGTAGGCGTAGGCTCCGGTGTGGCCGTAGGCTCCGGTGTGGCCGTAGGCTCCGGTGTGGCCGTGGGTTCCGGTGTGGCCGTAGGTTCCGGGGTGGCCGTAGGCTCCGGTGTGGCCGTGGGCTCCGGGGTGGCCGTGGGCTCCGGTGTAGGCGTAGGCTCCCCAGCGGGGGTATATACATAGTCGCTTGCCGCCAGGCTCAGCACGTCGGTCAGCAAATCCTTCGTATCCTCATCGTATTCAAAGGTAACCTGAGCGCCCCGCACTTCAAAGATATAGCCCATGCTGCCGGTAACGTTGCCGGTGCCGGCCAGGAACAGGCCGCCCTCACTGCCGATAGCGCCGGTGTCGCTGTTGGTCACGTCCACCAGGTAGTTCTGTCCGTCCAGGGTCACAATGTTCCACATATGGGGTTCCATCCCGCTGCTGCCCATCACGCCGGTGACGGTGTAGCAAAGGGTGTTTTCATCCGCAAACTCGCTCAGGTCGCAGAGATACTGGAAGGCCTTGGAATAACCCTCACAGACCGCCCTGGTCTCCGGGTCTCCGTCAAAGACATTGATCATCTGCCAGGGAGCGCCATAAAGCTCCGGCGTTACCGCAGCGGCGGTTCTGTCATATTCCGTCCGGTTGCAGATCTCGTCCCGGTAGGCAGTCAGCTTCTCATAGTCATTCTTATCCTGATATTTTTCCACGATGGCCTGGGCGTTGGCCCGGGCCTGCTGGGCTGCCAGCAGCTGGGCCGCGTTCACCGTATAGCAGTCCATACTGGTGCCGCTGCCGGTGATGAAGCCCACCGCCGGGGCGCTGCTGCGGAACTGCTCACTGACGGCGAAGGCCAGCTGCATCTCCGTCACAATGGCCGCCCCGTCGGAGCGTACATAGCTCATGGTGCCCAGCATCCCGGTGGTCTTGTCATACCAATAAAAATCATAGGGCAGATCCATCAGCAGATAGCTGTGGATGTCACCCAGGCGCAGCTTTTCCCGCAGAGCCGCCCCCACCTCGTCATTGCTGCTGTCGGCGGTAAGCGCAAGCTCCTCATAGCTCCAGTGCAGCGGGGAGTCCTTATAGTCCCACCGCAGCTTCACCAGGCTGCTGCTCTTGCCCTCCGCCACCTTAATGATATTCTCCTTGAGGGCGTTATACAGTGCCAGGCTCCGCTCATCTCCCAGCCGGTCCTCTCCGGCACTGAACAGCCCGGAGGCATACTCCGGGTACATGGTCAGCTCGGCATAGAGATCCAGGATCTCCTGGCCGTCCTCCGGCAGCAGTCCCTCCTCCGGGATCAGGCTGATCTCTCCGCCGTCGATCACCTCCGGGGCTTCCTCGGCATAGGCCGCCGGGGCTGCGCCCAGCAGCAGGCAGAGCGCCAGCAATATGCTCAGCATCTTCTTCATAGCAAGTTCCTCCTCTTGGCTTCTATTGCAGCGGCCATGGCCGCATCCGCTTGCAAAAATTTTTTCTTTTCATCATCTCCGGCGGCTATGCCGCCGTTTTGGTTAACATAATTTTATCACAGTCGAAGCGCCATTGCAAGGTGTTTCCATTGTCAATGTCTGTCCTGCCCTCTATGGGTATATACGTTTTTCAGTCCCATTTTGTTCCCGCTGGCTATTATTTCCATTTTGCCGGACATAGGCTCTGCCCTTCTCATGATTTTTGTGCAAAATGATTGGAATAATTATTTCCGCTTTCCCCCTATATAGCCGGTTTTTTCCGTTATAATTTTAACTTATTGTGCATTCTTTTCTTTTTGTCTGGTTTTGGGGGAGAAAAGCAAAATCACTTTTATAATTTTTTTGTGCACTTTGACCTTATCTGGCCTTTTGCCTGCCTAAAAATTGGCACAGTATATGAACTTATGCATTCTGCACGAAAACAATTTAATATCACCTTGTTTCTTTGCCTGTTATCGTGTAAAATATACAAACACAGAGGCAATTTTTACAATAAAAATGTGGGAGGCCTGAAACAATGGAACTATTTCTTTGGATAACCCCTGTCCTGGCGCTGTGTGCGCTGCTCTTCGCCGCCTATAAGGCCCGCTATGTTTCCTCCGCCGCGCCCGGCAATGACCGCATGCAGGAAATCGCCGCTTCCATCGCCGAAGGGGCCGGCGCTTTTCTCCGCTCGGAATATAAGATTCTCGCGATTTTCATTGTCGTCCTCTTTGTGCTGATCTCCCTGTTCATCGGTTTGGGTACCGGCATATGCTTTGTCGTGGGTGCGGGCTTTTCCATGCTGGCCGGGTTCTTCGGCATGAAGGTGGCTACTCGGGCCAATGTCCGCACCGCCAACGCCGCCAGAGAAAACGGCATGGTGAAGGCCCTGTCCATCGCCTTCTCCGGCGGCTCGGTGATGGGCATGTGCGTGGTGGGTCTGGGTCTGCTGGGGTGCAGCCTGATCTACATATTCACCGGCAATTACAGCATTCTCTTTGGCTTCTCCCTGGGTGCTTCCTCCATCGCCCTGTTCGCCCGTGTTGGCGGCGGCATCTATACCAAGGCGGCCGATGTGGGCGCCGACCTGGTGGGCAAGGTAGAGGCCGGCATTCCCGAAGATGACCCCCGCAACCCCGCCGTCATTGCCGACAACGTGGGCGATAACGTGGGCGACGTGGCCGGTATGGGGGCCGACCTTTTTGAAAGCTATGTGGGAGCCATTGTTTCGGCCCTGACCCTGGGCGTGGCCTCCAAGGGGCTTTTCCCGGGTGCCGGTGCCATCTACCCCCTGACCATTTCTGCCGTTGGCATTCTGGCTTCCATCATCGCCACCTTCTTTGTCCGGGGCAAGGATGGGGCCAATCCCCATAAATCCCTGAAAATGGGCACCTATGTATCCACCCTGATCGTGGCTGTGGCCTCCTTCATTCTCAGCAAAGTGTTCTTTGGCCGCATGTACTATGCTTTCGCCATTGTCGCCGGTCTGGTGGTGGGGCTGGTCATCGGCTTTGTCACCGAGATCTACACCTCGGAGGATTTCCGCAGTGTCAAGCGCATTGCCAACCAGTCAGAGACCGGCTCCGCCACCACCATCATCAGCGGCGTGGCCGTGGGCATGCGCAGCACCTGGGTTCCCATCCTGCTGATAAGCGTGGGCATCTATGTCTCCTTCAGCGTCACCAATGACCTTTACGGCATTGCCCTGGCCGCCGTGGGTATGCTCTCCACCACGGGCATCACCGTCGCCGTGGATGCCTACGGCCCCATTGCCGACAACTCCGGCGGCATCGCCGAGATGAGCGGCCTTGACCACAGCGTCCGTGAGATCACCGATAAGCTGGACGCCGTGGGCAACACCACCGCTGCCATCGGCAAGGGCTTCGCCATCGGCTCCGCCGCCCTCACCGCCCTGGCCCTCTTCGTCTCCTATGCCACCGAGGTCAAGCTGGCCAGCATCGACCTGCTCTCCCCCCATGTGGTCATCGGCCTGCTCATCGGCGGCATGCTCCCCTTCGCCTTCTCCGCTTTGACCATGGACTCCGTTTCCAAGGCTGCCTATAAGATGATCGAGGAAGTCCGCCGCCAGTTCCGGGAGATCCCCGGCATTCTGGAAGGCACCGGCCGTCCGGACTACAGCGCCTGCGTCTCCATCTCCACCCGGGCCGCCCTGCACGAGATGATCGTCCCCGGTGTGATGGCGGTGGCTGTGCCGCTGCTGGTGGGCATTCTCCTTGGCCCTGCCGCTCTGGGCGGTCTGCTGGCCGGTTCCCTGGTCACCGGTGTGCTGCTGGCCATCTATATGTCCAACGCCGGCGGCGCCTGGGACAACGCGAAAAAGTACATTGAGGGCGGCCACAACGGCGGCAAAGGCTCCGACGCCCATAAGGCTGCCGTGGTGGGCGACACCGTGGGCGATCCCTTCAAGGACACCTCCGGCCCCTCCATCAACATTCTCATCAAGCTGATGACCGTGGTCTCCCTGGTCTTTGCCCCCATCTTTGTCCAGATCGGCGGCCTGCTTTGACGCTCCCTGGTCGTGTGTTGATTCCCGTTCGTCGTTCGATTTTCAAACGCCCCTGCCAAATGGCAGGGGCGTTTGCCGGAAAAATACTGTAATGGTAAATTGCGTTGCTTGCCGCAACGGGCTTTTCTCCGTATAATTGCGGTGAAAGGAGGGCATCCCTGATGCTGAACGAAAACATCAAAGCAATTAGAAAATCCAAGGGGCTTTCACAGGAGGAGCTTGCAGTTAAGCTGAACGTGGTAAGACAAACGATCTCTAAATGGGAACAAGGGCTGTCGGTTCCGGATGCTGATATGCTGATCTCCTTATCAGAGGCCTTTGACACACCTGTAAGCACCCTGCTTGGAGAAACCGTTGCCGATACGAAGGCTGATGGCCTAAGCGTAATTTCCGAAAAGCTTGAGGTTATAAACCTTCAGCTTGCCCAGAGAAAAGCGGCAAGGCAAAAAGCAATCCATTGGTTTTTCATCTCATTGTGTGCGGTTATAGTGACTATTTTTGTTATCCTGTTCGCATTCAATAGTCCTTACTTGGCTTGGGATTACAGTCATCCCGAAACCGCAGTTGCCGGTGTCGTTTTTCACGCATTTGAGTGGCTGTTCGTCAGAGTCGCATCGTTTGTCCTGATCGGAGCAATTACCGGGGCTTGTTTAACACGGAAGAAAGTGTGAATCACCCAATGACGGACTTTTTTGACAGTCTGAATGCCCTGCCATTCCGGCAGGGCATTTTCTTTCCGCTTTCCGCATAAGATGGACTGTCTATATTACATTTATTTTCCTTTTCCGCTCTTGCTTTCCGGCGGAATGCTTACTATAATGAATAGGCTTTATTGATTTTGAGGATGGTTATCCCATGAAGAAACTGCTGCAATCCATTGTTCTCACGCTGCTTACCCTTGTGCTGGTAGTGCTGGTAGTGGCCCGCTCGGAGCTGAAGTATAAATACGAATCCCCGGCCACCGTGCCCGCCCTGCAGACGGAGCTGACAGTCAGTCCGTCCCCTACGCTGTCCCCTTCCCCTACGCCAGAACCCACACCGACGCCTACGCCGGAGCCGCAGCCGGAATATTTCACTCTTTCCTTTGTGGGCGACTGCACCCTGACCTCCCACCAGATGCTGTCGGAGCAGAGCCCGTATCACTATGCCATGCGTATGAACGGAGACTATGCCTATCCCTTTTCCAATACCATCGACTATTTTGAGCACGATGATTTCACCTTTGCCAATCTGGAATGCACCTTCTCCGATCAGGTGATGTACTCTGCCCAGACCTTCTATTTCCGTGCCCCCACCGAATGGGTGCAGATCCTCACCATGGGCGGTGTGGATTTTGTCACCACCGCGAATAACCACATGTATGACTTTGGCGAGGCCGGCGCCCAGGACACCTTTGCCACCCTGGAGGCCTGGGGTGTCCCCTATGGCAGGGACGGTCAGGCCCAGCTTTTCACCACGGAAAGCGGCCTGACCCTGGGCATCTACTGTGCCTACCGGGACTACAATCCCAGTATTGACGCTGCCGTGGAGGCCATCGCTCAGCTTCGTGAGGAGGGGGCCGAGTTCGTGTTCTGCGCCTTCCATTGGGGACAGGAGCTGTTCTATGAGCCAACCCGAAACCAGATGGATCTGGCCCACGCCTGCATCGACGCCGGGGCCGACCTGGTTTACGGCAGTCACTCCCACTGTCTCCAGCCCATTGAGGAGTACAACGGTGGGCTGATCCTCTATTCCATGGGCAACTGGTCTTTCGGCGGCAACACCAGTCCCAAGGATCGGGATACCGCCATTGTCCAACTCCATGTCAAGCGGGATCTGGACGGCAGCATCAGCACCGCTTCTTACGATATCATTCCCTGCTGCGTCAGCAGCCTGCCGGTGGGGGCCGATCAGGGGGCCGACAACGACTACCGCCCCACCCCCTATGAGCCGGGCAGTGAGGAATACCTTCGCACTCTCAGCAAGCTGGACGGCAGCTACGAGGGGATCAGCACCGGCGCAGACTATTCCGGCTGGTACGCCAGCTATGGCGGTGCCCCGGAATAAATCGCCCGGCAAGGCTTGCCAGACCCCCCATAATATGCTAGAATGACGCTACTGACGAACATAGGAGGTAGCGCCATGCGTATCATTCTCGGCTGGCTTTCCCTTGTCTGCTTTCTGCTTCTTTCCGTCAAATACCCCCTGCGGAAGCTGGGGCTGCATAGGCTCAACGGCGCTCTCATGAAGCTGCATGAACCGGCCAGCGCCGGACTGCTGCTGGCAGGCTTGGTTCATCTCATCCTTTGTGTCCGCCTTTTCGGGCAAAAGCCTCTGCTGCTGCCCCTCAGCGGGCTGGCGGTGTTCCTCATGTGCTTTGTGATCATCGCCGCCTGCCACATGATGAAGGAACCGAAGCAAAAGATGCGCTGGCACCGGATCCTCTCCCTGATCACCGTGCTTCTCATCGCAATACATATGGCCGCCTACTGGATGTAAGCGGCCATTTTCCTTTATTCTTTTTGGTGGGACAAGCTTCATTCCCCGCTCTGCCAGTGGGTATAGTCCAGCCCCAATTCCTCCCGGAAGGTGGCGAAATAGGCGCCCATCCGGGTGCCGCTCTCATCCCAGAGCTGCCAAATACTTCCCTCCGGGTCGGCAAGAGCCGCTTCCCGCAGGTCACCGGAGAAATAGGCCCGGTTCAGCAGGCAGGCATAGTCCAGCATGGCCTCCTGCTGTTCCTGGCTGAAGCCGGCAAAATCTGTCTGCTGGCCGATCTTGCTGCGGGTACACTGGTCAAAGTATTCCCTGGCATAGTCCGGGAAATCCAGAAGAATCTCGTCCGTGCTTCCCCGGGCACCGGCCCAGGCGGCAACATCCGTTGGCTTGGTCTCATAGCGGTATGCCCCCTTCTCCCGGTACAGCAGCCCGTACTGGCAGGGCGTAACCGCCAGAGAAGAAGTGACGATCTCGGTCAGGCCCTCCTGGGTCATGATATGCTGGGTGTGCAGATGGCCGCTGAAGAACACTTCCACGCCGTACTGCCGCAGCAGGACCGCCAGGGTCTCTCCCTGGCTGATCACATAGCCGAAGTTAAAGACTGTGTGCTTATACAGATTCTGATGCCCGGCGGCAATCACCCGCTGATCCGCCGCCTGGGCCGCCGCCAGCTGCTCCTCGATCCAGGCCAGGGTATTCTTGGACAGGCCGCAGGGCTTTTCCAGGGTGTTGGTATCCAGCATCAGCAGCCGGGTTTTCTCGTTGAGCTGGGCCATATAGCTGAGGGAATCCTCATCCCGGGCGACGGCCTCATCAAAACCAAAGGCTCCATAGATTGCGGCAAAATCCTCCGCTGTGGCTGGCTCCACCAGATAGTAGCTGTCCCCCTGAAAGCCCGCCGCGTAATGGTTGTACACATCGTGGTTTCCCGGCAGCACATAGACCGGGATCCCCGCCGCTTCCACTGCGGCCAGCTTTTCCGCCAGGGCCTTGTGGCTCTCCACCGCACCATTGAAGCTCAGATCCCCGGTGAGGATCAGCGCATCCGGCTTTTGTGCCCTCACCTCTGCCAGGAAGGCTTCTGTCAGTTCCTCGCAGTAATAGGTGACCTTGCCGTCGGCCGCCGCCAGCATCTGGGTGAAAAACGCCCCCTGATCCGTCAGCTCCGGGGCCAGATAATGCAGATCCGTGGCAGTGATCAGCGTAAAGTCCTCTCCCTGTTCCCCCATCCCGGCGCAGCCGCCAAGCAGCAGCACCAGCACCAGGCACAGTATCAGCATTCGTTTGACCACAAGACCATCCCCGATCGTTAAAATTTCTGCATTTACTATATCCACTCCTCTTTTTGCTGTCAATGTCTTTTTGTCTTTTCCGGCAAAGAAACATATCCGGGTGCTCTCTTCCAGCGCCCGGATATGTTTACATAATTTAATTAACGTAATATTATATACATAATATTTATTTACATAATTCAGTTGACAATCATTATTCATTTTCCCGCAGGCCCACCACGGAGGAGATGGGCAGGGAGAAGCAGATGGCCCCCGCTCTGGTGCCGGGGCCGGCCTTCTGGTTGATGGCGGACATAATGGCAGCCTTCTCCCCGGCCTTGGCCACAATATAGACCATGTCCTTTTCCTCAGCGATGGAGACGCTGAGGAATTTTCCGGTTTCCCGGCTGCCGGTGCCCTTGGCGTGGAGCACGGTGCCGCCGGTGGCGCCGGCCTCCCGGGCGGCATTCATCACGCTGTCAGACTGGCCCTCGTTGAGGATAGCAATAATCAGTTCATGGTCGAATTTCATTTCCGGTTTCCCTCCTATGTTCTTTCCCCCGCTGAGGTAGTTCAGGGTTTTGCCTCCGGCCACGCTTTTGATGGGGATGGCCAGCATCACGCCGTTGCCCGGGATGTCGATATACAGCTGCTCCTTGGCCGCCCGGATCAATCTTGCGGTGTCCTCCTCATTGGCAACAGCGCTGACCACAGCCTTTTCCGTGGAGTCCAGCCCATAAAGTGCCAGATGCTCACTGCGGGCAGTCCCCTGCCCCAGGTTGGTCAGGATGGGCCGCAGCCCGGCCTTGTGAAACAGGGCGGACATACGCAGATGCCGGTCCCTGTCGGTGATGGCGATCAGATAATTCATGGCCATTCAGCACACCTCCCACAGTTCAATGATCTCATTGTCCTCAAATTCCGGTATGGCTGGCGCCGCTCTGCGGCTCTTGAGGGTGTAGATGCCGCCCATTACCTGCACAGAGATCAGGGGCATCAGGGCCACCAGCGCCACCAGCCCGAAGGCGTCAGTCATCACATTGCCGCCCAGGGCCTGGCAGGCGCCCATGGCAAAGGGCAGCATGAAGGTGGCCGTCAGCGGGCCGGAAGCCACGCCGCCGGAGTCAAAGGCGATGGCGGTAAAACTTCTGGGAACAAAGAAGCTTAGCCCCAGCGCCAGCACATAACCGGGCACCAGGAAAACCATGATGGGCGCCCCGGTGATGACCCGCAGCATGGCAATGCCGTTGGCGGCCGCCACAGCCACCGAGAGGCACAGACCCATGGCCCGCTGGGAGATGGCTCCGGCACTGAGTTCCTCTACCTGTTTGTTAAGAATATGTACCGCAGGCTCAGCATTGATAATGTACCAGCCCATGACCATGGCCAGCGGCGGCAGCAGCCAGAGCATCCGGCCCTGGCTCAGCTTCTCCCCCAGCACGTAGCCCAGGGGAGAAAAGCCCACGTTGACCCCGGTCATAAACAGCACCAAGCCCAGATAGGTATAGACAATGCCGATGAGAATGCGCAGCAGGCTCCGGCGCTGAAGTTTCAGAGAAAAGAGCTGAAACAGCAGGAAGAAACCGGCGATTGGCAGCAGGGCCAGGGCCACTTCCTTCATCTGCTGCGGAATGGCCCGGACATAGTCCCGTCCGATCTCCACCGTAGTGGCCACGCTGCCCAGCTGGGCGGCGGTGCTCTCCCCTTCCCCGGCGCTATAGATAAAACTGAGGATCATCACCGCCAGAATTGGCCCGATGGAGCACAGCGCCACCAGACCGAAGCTGTCGGCCTTGGCGTTCTCATCGCTCCGGATGGAGGCAACGCCCACGCCCAGAGCCATAATGAAGGGAACGGTCATCGGCCCGGTGGTGACGCCGCCGGCGTCAAAGGCGACGGACAGCAGCCCCGGCTCCATAAAGCAGGCCAGGCCAAAGGCTGCGGCGTAGAACAAAAGCAGAAGCAGCCGCAGGGACACGGAAAACAGGATCCGCAGCATACACAGTGCCAGAAAAGCCCCCACCCCCAGCGACACGGTGGCAATCAGCACGGTTTTATCAATGCCCGGCACATTGGCTGCCAGCACCTGCAGATCCGGCTCCGCCATGGTGACGGCAGCGCCCAGCAGAAAGCTCAGCAGTAAAATACGGCCCAGTTTCCGGGATTTTGTCATCCCCGCCCCAATCAGGCTGCCGATCCGGCTCATGGACATTTCCGCCCCCAGGGTGAAAAGGCCCATACCCAGCACCAGCATAGCAGCCCCCAGCAGGAAAGAGAGCATCAGCCCGCTTTCCAGCGGCACCAGCGCAAAGCACAGCGCCGCCACAATGGCTGTGATGGGCAGCACCGAGGCCATGGCCTCTTTCATATTCTCTTTGATGATGTTCCGGTTATACAAGGCAATGCTCCTTCTGGATTTTCTTTGTTTCTATTATACAGGAAATCCCCCTTTGTGTAAATACGTCGGGCCGTTAAGCAGACGAGAGTCGAACCATGCCGTTTAAATCGGAAAATTTTCCCCAATACAGTGTCAAGCTCCTTGAGGAAAATTTGCTCTGTTAAAACTTCTTGCACCCGTCGGTGAGATAATTTTGATTGATTTTTTCTTTTTCTGATGCAGACGGGCTGACGCCCGTCAAAGAAGAAAGAGGAAAAATCGGCTAAATTAGCCGCCGACGGGCGGTATGGGCTCGGCTCCCGTCTGCTTAAGATTTCATGAACGCAAAATAAAAAATAAAATGTAAAATAGGGTATTGACTTTTACACCAAAAAGCGCTAAAGTGTTCTCATCAATCAGGGAGGCGCAATATGTCTAACTTCTCTTTTGCAGCCAGATATGTTTATTACTATTACCTTTATATGATTCAGGGTAATGGTCGTTTGTGCTGCCGGTAGAAGTTCCCCATTTTGTGGTTGATCTCCAAGGAGCTGTAGCAAAACGAATAATTCTGCTGCAGCTCCTATTTCTATGCGTAGGAGGAAAAATGTTGTGAAAAAGATATGCATCTGTTGAAAACAGAGAACGCCAAAGAAGACCCGCCAGAA
>Ga0129308_1000844_pt1 | contig 39237 bp, 52 predicted proteins | sample L827metagenome_FD_94440 | JGI IMG/M metagenome (GOLD analysis project Ga0129308, IMG submission 94440) | Ring-tailed lemur group fecal microbial communities from Wisconsin, USA - L827 metagenome | ecosystem: Host-associated > Mammals > Digestive system > Large intestine > Fecal | place: USA... | reverse complement strand
GTCTTGGATTTGATGTGGTCCAGATTTCCCTGGCCAGTTGTGTGGGCGACAATGGCGATCAGCAAAAAGGCACCGCCCATGATCACAAGGGGAATGATAGCCTGTATCGTCATGGTATCACCCTAGCCATACCGCATCTTCATCTACCTCCGTACAGCGTATTGTTGTTGAGACTCGATGGTCTCAATATAGACCATCGTTTTAACTAGTACTATGATTTACGCCAAGATCGATCTTTCAGCAACAAAGATTGAGACACTTCAAAGGCAGGTTTATTTTGATATTGTGGGGGAGCGATTCAACCAGCAGTTCAATGACAAACGCGTGTGGATGCAGTACGATTGGAACCAGTATCGCAAAGTGTTCGAATACTGGTGGACACTCTATTGAACAAGCAATGACACCGACAAAAATGAATGCGAAGTAAAGATCCGCTATTCTTTTTCGATGTCCTCCGCTTCATTTTTGGACTTCAGGCTCAGTACAAAATCCGTCAATAGAATGGCATTGAGAGCCGCTTTCTGCGAAGGGTAGCGCTCTTATCTTGAGTATGTCAATGCCTCTATGCAGACGAAGCGTTCTCTCTTCATTGTGATTGATGGCAAACGATATATTGTATGATGAGAGGAAGATGCGAAACACATTGTAGAGAAATTGGAACGTGCGTACGCCGGGCCAAAACGACACCTTGACCGTTGGTAATCCTACACCCTGACCGCGCAAAACAGACACCCCCACCGCTGCTCCGACACCGGCACCAAGGTGCACCCATTCCGCAGAAATGGTGCATGGCGGCCGCGGGCGTGGTGCACCGGGCCGCCATGCGGGGGGATTACTCAGGGATGGCCTTGCGCTTGCGCATGGACTCTCCCTCGATTTGGATGGTATAGGCATTGTAGATGATCCGGTCGCAGATGGCGTCGGCCAGAGTGGGGTCATACAGATTCTCGTGCCACTCGCTGGTGTCATACTGGGAACAGAAGATGGTGGAGGCCACCTTGTTTCTGGCCTCTACCAGTTCCAGTACATCCCGGGCCTCTGCTTCCTTGAGGGGATAGAGCAGCCACTCGTCCAGGATGAGCACCTTGTCCTTCTTGAGCTTTTTCATGTAATCCCGGTAGGTTCCATTGGTCCGGGCCACGGAGATCTCCACCAGCAGATCCGGTAGGCGGATATACCGCACGGAATAAAAGCTGCGGCTGGCAGCCATGCCAAGGGCGCAGGCCAGGTAGGTCTTTCCGGCTCCAGTGGCTCCCAGAATGATAACATTATGTGCTTCCTGAAGGTAGGCACAAGAGGCCAGACGCAGGATTTGCTCCCGGTCCAGCCTTCGTTCCGGGTGGTACTCAATATTCTCGACACAGGCTGCGGGGTCCGCGTAGCCAGCGTTGCGGATAAGCCGGGTCAGGCGGTTGCTTTTCCGGGCGCTCCACTCCGCGTCTACCAGCATGGCAAAGCGGTCCTCAAAGGACACCTCCTGGAACTGCGCATCCGCCAATTGGGCGGAGAAGGCTTCCGCCATGACGCCCAGGCGCATTTCGTGCAGTTTCCGTACCGTTTCATTGCTCAGCATGGTCATTCCCCCCTCTTGTAGTAGCCGGCGCCCCTGGTGAACTTATGGGCCTTTGGCTCTTCTGGCTTGGCCGGAGTGTCCTCAGCCAGCAGCTTGTCCTGCCCGGATTTCAGGATGGACTGGATGCTCTTCAAGCTGGGGTAGGAAGTGTAAGAGAGGGCTTTTCGGCAGGCGCTTTCCAGCCGCTGAGCGGAATAGCGGTCCGCCAGTTTCAGGAGGGCCATACAGGACTTGTAGCCCTGCTGCTCAACCTTATGGGCGGAGAGGAAAAGCCGCACCACGGCAGCGGTATGCTGACCAATCTGCTCCGCCCAGCGGAGGAAACGCTCCCCATTCCACTGCAGGTAGGCCTGGTGGTCCGGCGGCATATGTTCCTCTACCGTGCTGTACTGGTTGGGACGGCCCTGGAGACGCAGGTGAGAGGCAATCCGGGTTCCGGCAAAGAAGATCTCCACGGTAGTCCGGGTGAGCCGTACATCTACCTGCTGCTTGATATACTCATACGGCACGGAATAATTCATGCGCTCTACGCTGATATGGTAGTTATATTGGACGGTTGCCACTTTCCAGATTGCCAGTTCAAACGATGTGGCCGGAAGAGGCTGCAGGAACAGCTTCTCTTCCGCAAAGCAGGATGCCCGGCTGCCCTCCCGTTTCTGGAAGGGCTTGTGGTTGAAGGTCTCCAGCTTCTCTCGGATGGCCTGATTCAGCTCTGCGAGGGACAGGAACTGGCGGTTACGCAGGGCTGCCAGGATCCAGGTGGAGACCACGCCCACGGAGCCCTCCACAAAGGCTTTGTCCTTGGGGCTGCGGGGCCGGGCTGGGAGGATGGCGGTGCCGTAGTGCTCCGCCATCTCCTGGTAGGACTTGTTGAGCACCGTTTCCGTCCGGGAGTTCTTGACCACACCGGTCTTGAGATTGTCCGGCGTGAGGATGCGGGTGACCCCGCCGAAATACCGGTAGGCGTTGACATGACCGGTAATCCAGGCCTCCTGCTTCATGTCCAGGAAGGCCTCTGTGTAGGCGTAGCCGCTGTATGGCAGCACCGCTACAAACAGGTATACATCCAGCCGCTCCCCGGTGTCTGTGTCCACCAGCGCTGCCGTCTGGCCAGCCCAGTCCACCTGCATGGTCTCGCCGGGCTTGTGCTCCAGGTGCATGGTGGCTTTGGTCTTGTGGACATAGTCTGCGTAGTACTTGTTGAACTGGGTGGATTTGTAGGGCAGTTCACCGTTCTGACGGCACTGCTCGCAGTATTCCACCCACAGCAGGCTCAGGGTGACGCCGCTCTTCTGCATCTCTCGGTGTACCCATTCGTAGTCTGGCATCTTGTATTGCTGGCCCAGTGCAGTGGAAGGGTACAACTTCCTGGCGACCTCTTCCGTGCTGCAGTTCTTGATCTTGTTCCAGAAAAGCTCTTGTTCTGCGGCCCGCTGAAGGGCCGCTATGACTGCGCTGCGTGCACAGCCGCAGCTTTCTGCAATGCGGGTGTTGTTGATCCCCAGGCTGTGAAGCCGGAGAATCTCCTTGTAGTTGGTCATGGAATTTCCTCCTGTATCATGGATTGCATCTTGCGATGCGCCTCCATTATACAGGGGTGTCTGACCGGCGGTGGGGGTGTCTGATTTGAACGGTTAGGGTGTCTGACTCGGGCGGTTAAGGTGTCCGTCCGGGAGCGGCGTATTCATGGAACGGCAGATCTTGCTGCGTGCGAACACGTTTTGCCGGAAAGAAAAAACTTAATCCTCCCCATGGATGCCAATATTACTCTAGTGCAGTCATTTGGGCCGCCAGTAACCAAATCACTGCGAGAACCAGTGCGACTACATTTAGTCCCGAGGCGGTGGTTTCCCGTGCACAGGCTATGACCTTCCTGTATCGAGAACGGACTTGATCAGCAAAACAAAATGATGATGGGAGGGATCGGAATTTCCGATCCCTCCCACTTGCTTTCATATTGTTCGTTCAGTCCCCCCACTTTGCATCAGCGATATTACCTTGTTGGTGCGTACAAACTTTGTACTCCCTCACAAACCGTTGCATGCTCGGAGGCCGCTGGCCATCGGCTTTCCACGACAGTTGGCCTTCTGATACCTTTCCGTCGAAGGCAGCCAATTCAGGCATAGACAAGATTATCCTCAATTCTTCAGATGCAATACCGAGAGGGTCATTTTCACTTTGACTAGTCAGGGAGCCTTCATACTTGAAATTCTGCCCAGTTTCACTGAGTAGGCACAGCCTCCACATACCTACATCTGTAACAAGCGCAGATGATTGGGGGGAGGTAAATACCATCGCGATCAATTTAAGGATATAATCCGCATCTGTGGGTGAAATCGTTGAACATTCTTTTCGATGAAGTTTCTGCTTTACCCCATCCCCATATAAGTAATTGCTGAACCAAATCTTCCCTCTGGAATTGAGCGTCAACCGCTGTTCGACCTCACGATCTGGAGCAGGCATCGGTCCAAAACCGATCATCTCTGAAATCAGACGCATTGATTTAATCTTACCCTCGAAGGCAACATTTGAATCATATGCGGGCCTTCTCATAATGCTCACCTCATAAGTTGCCGTGCCTATGGAAGAAATGGTGTCACAGCCTTGAGGAGTCTTGCCCCTCGCTCAACGTGAAATTTAATCATCGCAGGCCAGTCATCATGGTTCGTCACGCTGACATCGAGAAGTTCATCATATAATTTACAAGAACGATTGCCTTCTTGGTTGTACCATTTCAGTGGTCGGCCGTAATCCTCCTCAATTTGAGAGCGATGACTTTTCAGCGAATCATAGATCATTTGGTTCCTTCCTGCATTCCCGGTATCGATATAGATTTCTATACGGGCTTGATCGTAGTTCGCCACGCAAGATAGCTGGACACCAGGGCAACTCGTAGAGCCAGACATATAATTGTTTTTGGTCGGGGAGACATAATTGAAAGTGCCTGTCTCGGTACGAATTGCTGGAAGGACCTGCGACCAGTAATCTCTACGTACCTTATGACGCAGACTAGATTCCTCATCGTTACATTTCTTTTCGTTGAGGAAAAACACCAAGTCAGATGGGTCTTGATCGTAATGCTCAAACAGCCGTCTCAGCATATTCAGCTTGTGTTGCGTGGAGGTCCCGGTATTAACATAGATACCTTCAACGACCAGTGCAGATGCCTCAAACCCATCTCCTGTCCTAAAGAATTGGCTGGCCAGATCGACGCTATCATCGGCGCCGGCAAGATAATTCAGATACGCTGTATCGATATTGTGGAGTTCCTTCAGCATCTGGACATACATATCAACCCAAGTTGTGGCTTCATGTTCAATTCCACGAAAACGATACTTCATCAGTTGACGCCCAGTCAAGGAGGCATCATCATCTAGCGCAATTTCGTCATACTGCTTCTGTGGTGGAACATAAGTAGTATCCTTATTTGGCCAAAGGGCAATGCACTGATTTACCAGCATACTGCTCCGCTGCTCCAGTTCTGGAAGGCCCCAATGATCGGCTTTGGCGATTTGTTGGGTCATTTTCAGTCCGCTCTGCAGATAGCCGTCTTTCATTGTTTTCTTATCTTGGAAGGAGGCATTGCTGTACCTGATATTGTAAGAGGAGGCTGCCAGGGTCAGGTTTGCGAGCCGGTGGAGCCATTGGCCGTGGATATTTTCAGCATCGTCACCGAGCTCGCTGGCCCAAGCAGGAGTTAGATGCTGGGGCATGATGTGCTCAATGGTGTACTCACCACTGTCCAGACGATTATAGATCTCTTTGTACTCCGAGCTATCTCCATTCTCTATGCGCTCGAAGATGTACGCCTTATATCTGGCCGGCATCGTGTAGATATTCTTGTTTTTGAGACCTTCAGCAAAATCTTCGTCTGTTGGGAAGGCTGCCTTCTCCTTCTTGTTTCCAAAAACATACCGCAGTTTCTCAATGAAATCATCATAGGTGCCATCGAGACGCTTGATGTCATTGCAGAGCGTAAGGAATACTTTGCTCTGGGTGTTGGATGGCAAATCGCAGATGAGGCGGCGAAGTAGATAGGACTCCACAATGCGGCAGACCTCACCCACATCCTCTAAGGTAAGCACATCCTCCTCCTGTAGTCGGAAGACTTCCATTAGAAACGGCCTGCAAACACTGCTTTCTGTAGGGGGACAGGATATTTGAGAAAAGCGGGATAAGGCGGGATGAGACGGGACAGGATGGGAAAAGCCAGTGTTTTCAAGGGATACAGGCGGGACGGAGGCGGGATGAGAGCGGGATTTCTCAACAAAGCTGTCCGGGAAGGGCGTCGGCGGGAGCCGGGGCTCTTTTTTTATGGGCAGCGGCGCGGATCGGCGCGGGGGCGCGGCGGCCGGCCAGAACAGGAAAACCCCCGGAGGCCCTGATATCTCAAGGCTTTCCGGGGGCTTTCACGGATAAAGGAAAGAACAGACAAGGGCGGAACGGCGGAGCCCAACGGGGGTGGGGCCCGAGGGCCGGGCCGGCAGAGCCGCCCAAGCACATTATAGCACAGCGGGGCGGGGAGGGCAAGACGTGCGCGCGTGCGAAAACGCGGGCGGGCGGCGCGAGCGCGCGGGGGCCAAAGCAGAGGCGGCGCAAGGGATTGCGGGCATGCACGGGCGTGCGGAACAGCGTGCGCAGTGCGTGCGAATATCTTAGGGCAATGCCGCGCAATTACGATTTAACGAGCGCAGACCAAAATGACATTAGCACCGAATAGCAGTCACATTGTCACATTGATTGCGCCGCAAGGGTTTGCGGGATTATCCATTTTATAAACTTTAATGTAGCAAAGTGACGCGCAAATGATTTATTAATTAATCAAACAGGCGCAAAAAATCAAGCGATTCCGGAGGTGGATTCATCTTCCCCGGGGTCGCTTTTTTCTTCTCTGTCGGCGGCATAGGTCCAGTAAATAGACTCCTTCTTTTTCTCAACATGCTTTTTATAGTGAAAGAAGATGAGCTCGAAGATATCCTCCCGGACATAACACGGGAGGAGACGGTACATGGCTATTAAATCTGTTTCTTCGCCGCTGAGGGGGCTCCCATCACAGGCGAGTCCCTGTTCCTGCTTGAACTCATCCAAACGGTGGAGCCCATCATCTTTTTCACCCCCTTTTTGGGGTGAGAGCTCAAGTAGATAGTCAGCTGAAACCCCAAAAAATTGGGCGAGGGCGCATAGTGCAGTATAGCCTGGCTTTGATTCGCCACCCTCCCACGAGCTAACATTCCCCCCGGAAACGCCTATTGATTTAGCTAACTTCCCTTGTGAAATATTAGATTCCGCCCGTAATTGTTTAAGAATATCTGCAAACATACTTCCTCCTCAAAAATTTGGGTAGTTACCCTAAAAATTATTGACATCGCACTAATATTAGGGTATACTGCAATTAGGTTAAAGTTTTAAGCACAGACAGCATATCACACGAGATGAAAAAAGCAAGGGAAAAAGGGGCAGCGGTAGAGTAAAAGGGTGCGGCGAGGGCCAACACCTCCTTTACTGGTTCAAATCAAATTTACGCAGAGATTTCCAAGTGGACTTAGGTGTTCGTCGAATTGAGGATCGCCAAGCAACATCCAAGGGTAGCGCACTGGGACTGCGGAGCAATTTCCGCCAGCCGGGAGAGGATTTTGGCATGACCTTCCGAATGGGGGAAGCGCGGCAGCCCTCCGAAGGGACCCTAATGGACGACCTCCAGCGGGCATCAGTATTCAAACGAGGTTCCTGTTTTGGGAGAACACGAACCTCGGCATCCAAACGCAGAACGTATTTTTTCATAGTACACGGCCCTCGCCGTACCCTTTTACTCTACCACACCTCACAGGGAAATGAAAGAAGGAGGGAACCTATGCGGCACGGGAAGAAGCCGACGCGGAAGCAGAAGATCCGGCTGGGGCAGGCAGGGCTTTCGCCGGAGAACTGGCTGGTGGTACGGGAGGCCCCGACGGGGGAGCTGGTCATCCTCCACAAGCACACGGACCGGGTACGGGTGGTTCCGGCACTGGGACAATGACCCACATAACAGGAAGGAGCAGCAGCATGAACAACTATCGCATCACTTACGAGCTTGAGGACAAGAGCTTGCAGACGCAGATCGTCGAGCGCAGCGAGGCCGCAGCCCGTAAGGAGTTCAAGGTCCGCGTCAAGGGCAGCACCATCACGGACGTCGAGCTCGTCGCCGAGAACGTCCCCGCCACCAAAGACCAGGAGCGGGACGCCCTGGCGACCATCAAGAAACTCGTCGAGGATCTGGGCCCGCAGTCCTACCTCGCGACCGCGTTCGAGGGATGCTTCCAGGATGCCGAGGACAACATTGAGAACGACTTCGCTTTCAGTATGAAGGCCAGATACGAGGCCGCCGAGGAGGAGCTCCGGGAGCTGGGCGGGGACTACAACGCCGTCAAGACAGACGCCGCCCGCTCACAGGAGCGGCTTGAGGAGCTGGGCCGATTGGTGGAGACCTTGAAGGACGAGAACCGAGCCCTCACCGTGAGACTTGCGAAGCGCACCTTCCCCGAGGAGCTCCGGCGCGATCTCTGGATGATGGCGACGGGCGAGGCCGAGGAGAGCCGGGCTCGGATGGCAAAGGCCGCCCACATGATGGCCCTCTGTGCCGACAATCCGGCTTGTGTGGGCTTCAAGGAGTCAGTCGCCGAGTACCGCAAGGAGGAGAAGCGGGCCAAGGAGATGGAGACCCGGGCCGCCGCTCTGGACGCACTGGAACCCAAAGGCGAATAAGCCGAAACGCCCTTCGGGGCGTCGCCGGGAGCCGCCCTACCCGGCCTGACGATGGCAGGGCGCGACGAAAGGAAGGGACAGGAAAAGTGAGAAAACTGAAGAAGATCAACGGGTACCTGGTCGTGCGGTTCAACGAGCGCGAGAAGCGGGAGTATGAGACGCTGGGCACTTACGGGGTGATCGACGCGGAGCTGTACACGGGGCACCTGGAGATCGACCGGGACGTGTTCGAGTACGAGGACGCGGACAGCCTGGAGGCGGCCATCGAGCAGGCCCGGGGGCTGGAGAGCGAGCTGGACGTGGAGGAGCCGGAGCGGAAGGTGACGGTGATCACGGAGACGGCGGAGGACGTGTCGGTGGAGGAAGTGGACGCGCAGATGCTGATCGCCGGGTGGGAGCAGACGCTGCGTGGCCTGATCGAAAGCCGGCACCACCCGGAGGTGGACGAGGTGACGGCGACCCACGCGCTGCAGGGGTACAAGGTGGCGCTCACCGATCTGGGCATGCTGCCGGAGGATGAGTGCTACACTCTGCCGGACGTGTTCCGGCGATGCGCCGAGCCGGAGGCACGGGAGACCTTTGCCCACCTGGACGGGCCCTGCGCCCCGGCGCGGAACGTGTACGCCCTGGGGCTGGCGCTGGAGGCGGAGTGCCCGGACAACGACTGCGCGGTGTACCGGAACATCTTCCAGATGGCGCGAGAGCTGGACGAGGCCCTGGACACGGCGGACGGGTACCCGGCGCTGGTGCTGCGGGGGGCGCTGCGGAAGGAGTTCCAGGAGCTGCGGTGGATGTACCGGGATAACTACGCGGTGCAGAAGTACCGGGCGGCGCATACGAAAACGGAGCCGCCCGGGCAAGGGGCGGCCCCGTGCGGGGAGTGTCCCATGGCGGGCAAGGCCAGGGATCTCCTCCACCTGGGCGAGGTATTCACGGCAATCGACCAAGAGGTCAACGCTGACACCCCCGGTCATACTCCGCAATAGCCATGGCAGAGGAACATATGATTTTGTCCGTCATCCTGTATTTTGCCCTTATTCCGGCAACACAAAGTATCTTCAGTGGCCTTGATGACATTGCAGACGGGTGGCGGTATATGAGCCGAAGGCGGCGCATCCGGGCTGTCCGGCAGATAGGGTTTGGCCTACTGCTGCTTGCAGTCATCTTTTACATCGCCGCACAAATCTCCTGATTCGCGCTGCCACACCAGACTTTTTATCCGGCAAATTCCCAAGGTATAACTTCATCGCATGTTCACCCAGCATTGGCTGATACAGATCATCTGCTAAACAGGCGGCATACCTCAGGACCTCCTCAGCGAGACTGTCAAACACCTCGTTCAAATGCTCGGGTGTTAGGGTTCCGTAGTCTCCTGTTTTGTCGCCTATAAGTTTGCCTCCGAGATGGTCGTGAAAAATATCGACCCAGTCAAGAATCTCATCATTCATATATCGGATGTTTTTCATAATCAGCCGGTAAAACTCCACCTGAGTCTTTTCTGGAAACTCTGAAAAATTCAGATCCCAAATGCTCTCGCTGTACATGAGGGAAATAAAAGGAAGAAAGAACGCCTCGTAGGCTTCCTTCTTGGCGGCCCGCAGGTTATCGTGTTTTATTTGCTTCCGGTTTGCGGCATAGTTTCCGAGCATGGTCACAATAGCGATCAGCAGGCCGGGAATCAAGGCATTTATCAACAAGATACTCACCCCCCATCCGGGCAGGAAGCCCGAGGACATTATACCGCAGGGGGCGGGAATTGGAAAGGAGCAGGAGAGGCATGGGGCAATATAGGAAAAAGCCCGTGATTGTCGAAGCGTACCAGACAGATACTGCGATCACGATACACACATTAGAAGGAGATTTGAAGGGGGAAAAAGGGGATTGGATCATCACCGGCCTTCGTGGCGAGCAATACCCCTGTAAGCCGGATATCTTCGAAGAAACTTATGAGGCAGTCGAGGCAGTCGCACAGGAGAAATCCTTGGGAGAGCAGATCGCGCTGGATGCGGCGACGTGCCTGGGCTATATCCTCCGCGGAACGACCGCGTTATTCCTGCTGCTGCTGTCCCTGCGGTTCTGGGCCGATGTGCTGCATACCGGGATACCGGCGGTCATCCTGGCGGCGGTGCTCCTTGCTGTGGCAGCGGCCTGCATCCGGCATATTCTGCACAAAGACGAACCAGCGCGCAAGGCGCACTGAAAAAGTCACGCGAACCATAGAGAAAGGAGGGGCCGAGATGAGGAAGGGGAACAAGCGGCTGACGGCGCTGGGGAAGCTGGTGGTGAAGACGCTGGCGGACCAGGACAAGACGAAGTCAGAGCTGGCGGCGGAGATCGGGACGACGCCGGTGTACCTGAGCTATATCCTGCACGGGGTGCGGCCCGGCACGAAGTATATCCCGGCGCTCATCGCGGCCCTTGGGCTGGACCCGGAGGACGTGGAGAAGGCCATCGCAGCCTGACGGCGGAGGGGAGGGACAGAGGTGCCGGAAGTGTTTATCCCACTGGCAGAAGCAGCGAGTTTTGAGGGTGTCAAATACAATACCCTTGTGCAGTGCATAAAACGCAATTCAACGAAGTACCAGACAAAGACGCAGCCTCGCGCGAGCGGCGGGAAGGACGAGGTGCTGATCTCTGTCTCGTCCCTGAGCGCGAAGGGGCGGCGGGCCTGGCGGGCGGCGCAGAAGGTGGAAGGAGGCGAGGCGATCGTGGCGCAGCGGACGGAGGGCAGGCCGTGGTACGTGGACGCGGACCTGAACCGCTACATCGCGGGGCACAAGGCGGCGTACTACGAGGCGGTGGAGCTGGCGGCGCGGGTGCAGGACTTCATCGACTACGCCGGCCCGGACCGGACAGGTTACGCGGAGCGGTACGCGCTGGGGCTGGGCGTGAGCCCGCCGACGCTGTACCGGTACATGAAGACGGTGCTGGAGGCGAACGCCTGGGCGCTGAAGCTGGAGCGGGAGGACGGGCAGAGCCGGGACTACTTCCGTGCGCTGGCGCTGTGCCGGAAGCCGCGGGAGAAGGACACGTTCCCGACGCTGACGGCGGAGCAGCAGGCGATCATCGAGAACATCTGGTTTGACCGGAGGTTCTCGCAGAACAAGCCCACGGTGACGCTGCTGTACGCGGCGTTTGAGGCGCAGGCGGCGGCGCGTGGGTGGACGGAGTATCCCAGCGTGAAGACGGTGGGGCGGTATGTGAAGTACCTGATGGAGCTGCCGCCGGCGAAGAGCGCGCTGTACCTGTCGGCCCGGGGGGACCGGGCGTGGGAGAACCGGATGCAGGTGAAGGGCAAGCGGGACGCCTCCACGCTGGAGGTGATGGAGTACGTGGTGGCGGACGGTCACACCTTCGACGTGTGGGTGGAGTACACGGCCCCCAACGGGAAGAAGAAGGCGATCCGCCCGGTGCTGGTAGCCTGGGAGGATATGCGGACGCGGCGCATCCTGGGCCCGGTCCTGTGCGAGCACTCCAACACCCGGGTGGTCAAGGAGTCGTTCATCAAGATGTGCTACGAGGCGGGGACGGTCCCGAAGCATGTACACATGGACAACGGCAAGGATTTCGCCAACCGGGAGACGCTGGGCCAGGACCGGAATATCCGGGCCATGGAGCAGCGGGCCATGGACGCGGAGCTGAAGGGCTTCTACCTGGCGATGGGTGCCCGGGACTGGTCGCGGTCCCTCCCCTACCACCCGTGGGACAAGCCCATCGAACGGGCCTTCAAAACGTTCTGCCTGCGGCACTCGCGGAAGTTCGCGTCCTACACGGGCACCCTGACAGGCTCCCGCACGGAGGACAAGGTGGAGAAGGACGTGCAGCGGATGCTGGAGCGCGGGGAGCTGCTGACGATGGAGGAGTTCTACGAGACGCTGACACAGTTTTTGAGCGGGTGGTACGACACCCACGAGCACCGGGGCCTGAAGGAGGCGGGCGAGCGGTGGACGACGCCCGCCGCGCTGTGGGAGCACGCGCCGCACTATGAGAAGGCGACGCCCATGCGGGAGTACGCGGCGATGCTGCTGATGAAGCCGGGGCGGGCCAAGGTGAACAGCCAGGGCTTCACCCGGTTCCACACCCTGTATACGGCCCCGGAGCTGGGGTTCTATGTGGGCAAGTGGGTAAACATCCGCTGGGACGCCGGGGATGTGAGCCGGATGTATGTGTACGACGTCAAGAGCGGGGCCAAGATCTGCGAGGCATACGCGGCGGAGCTGCTGGAATTTGGGGACCGAGTGTCGGAGGCCGCGCTGGAGGCCCTGCACCGGCGGAAGAACCGGAACAAGACGCTGGTCCGGGAGTTCCTGGAGGAGCGGCGCATGCCGCCGGAGCTGCGCATGGATGCGGAGGCCGCCGTGGTGGGCAGGCTGGATCTGACCATCCAGGCCGCGCGGCCCCAGAAGGTGGTGAGCCTGCCGATGGACAAGGAGTTCCGGGGCGAGCTGGCGGCGAGCCGGAAGAAGAAAGCCGAAGCCGGGGACGAGTTCCTGGCGGCGAAGGCGGAGAGCGCCCTCACGAAGCTGAGGGCCATGAACGGATAGGAGGACGAACAGCATGGAAGGAACAGCAGTGGAGCGGACCAGCGGCATAGCCGGGGAGCAGAGTCTGGCGGAGCGGGTCAACGCGTACATCCTCACCCAGCACAGCAGCATCCACGCGGTGGCGAAGGAGGTCGGGTACAGCCGGACGTCGGTGTCCCGGTATCTGTCCGGGAAGTACGATTCCTGCGCGGCCTCCCTGGAGGAGAAGCTGGCGGAATTCCTGGAGGCCCACACGGGCGAGGCGGTGGAAGTGCCCGCCCGGGGAGGGGCGCAGCGGGGCGGCGAGCCGCCGCGGTTTTATGAAAGCCGGGATGCAAAGGCGGTGCTGGGGGTATGCCAGAGCTGCCAGGAGTACATCGGGCTTGGGATCGTGGTGGGACGGTCCGGGTACGGGAAGACCCACACGCTGAAGGAGTACGCGAAGCTGGCGCGGGTGGCGTACATCGAGTGCGACGACACGATGAGCAGCCGGGACCTGGTGGAAGCCATCGAGAGGAGCCTGGGCCTGCCCAACGGGTACGGGACGATCTGGAAGCGGGTGAACGGCATCCGGGACTTCTTCAACACGAACCGGGGCTATCTGCTGATCATCGACGAGGCGGACAAGCTGGTGAGCAAGTACACCCAAAAGAAGATGGAGATCCTGCGTGCCGTCTTCGACCAGAGCGACGTGGGGCTGGTAATCGCGGGCGAGCCGAAGCTGGAGGTGCAGATCAAGACGTACCTGGAGCGGATGGCGAACCGGGTAGACTTCTACGCCTTGCTTCGGGGCCTGTCGCCGTCGGAGGTGGAAGGGTACCTGAAGGGATTCGACGTGACGCCGGAGGCGCTGGTGGAGCTGAAGAGCCGGGCGTGCAACATGCAGACGGGGTGCTTCCGGCTGCTGGACCGGACGCTGTCCAACGTGAAGCGCATCCTGGCGGACAGCGGGGAGGCGCGTGTGACGGTAAAGGTGATCGAGCAGGCGTCGGCCATGATGATGCTGTGAGGTAGCAGGGATGCAGATCGAAATCGGATTTATCCGCTCCTCCCGGGCGCAGATCTGCCGGAAATGCGGGAAGACCATCCCTGCCGGGGAGCAGTCGATCAAGTATACCAAGAAGCTGCGCGGGCGCGTCAGCCTGACGCAAACCTGGTATGTCTGCCTTACGTGCGAGGAGGGACAACGAAAATGAGAAAACAGCGGCTGATGGGGCTAGCGCTGGTGGGGATCGCGGCGCTGGTGTGCATACTGGCCGGTACCGGCGAGCGCCCGGAGGACCGGGACGGGACGGCGGCGGTGCTGCTGGCCCCCCTCGGGCTGTACATGGTGTTCACACGGAGCTACATCCTGTATGACAGCGAGCCGGCCGGAGGGGCGGAATGGGAGGAAGGGCCCGGCCCCCTCCCCCGGGACTGCCCGGCCCGGCTGAGGACGCACAGAGAACAGAAAGGAGCACGGTATTATGGGAAGAAAACGGGTGATCGAGGCCCCGGCGCTGAAGAACTGGGAGGACGTGAACGAGGCGCTGCGGCAGATCGCGGAGGCGCAGATCGCCATCGGAGACATCGAGAGCGAAATGCAGAAGCAGGTACTGGGCGCGCAGAAGGTGGCCGAGCAGGAAAGCAAGCCGTATAAGGACGAGGTGGCCCGTCTGGAGCGGGAGATCAAGGGCTTTGTGACGGAGCACCGGGAGGATATGGGCAAAACGAAGAGCATGACGCTGACCTTCGGGGAGGTGGGGTTCCGGCTGTCCACCAGCGTGTCCCTGCCCCGCGCGAAGGAGAAGCTGGAGGAGATCATCCGCCGCCTCAAGTCCCGGCAGATGACGGACTGCATCGTGGTGGAAGAAAAGGTAAGCAAGGAGGCCCTGAAGAAATACGGGGAGGACACGGTAAACGCGGTGGGCGCGACCTGGAAGCAGGGGGACGTGTTCGGGTATGAGGTGAATATCGCCCGGTTGGAGCAGATCAAGGCGGGCGTCACGGATTAGGAAAGGGGTGGAGCGGATGGCGGCGGCACAGAAGAACCGCTATGGGGCCGTGTACGGACTGGCCAAGGGGCTTGGCATGGACCGGGAGAGCCTGCACGAATACATATACCGGGAGACAGGGCGGGCTAGCCTGACGGAGCTGACGGACCCGGAGCTGCGGCGGCTGGTATTGAGCATGGGCCGGATGAAGGACGGGGGGCAACGGGCACCCCGCCGGAAGCGGACGGACACCGGCGGCAACCCGGAGACGGCGGCGCTGCGGCGGAAGCTGTACGCGCTGTGCCGGGAGATGGGCCGTGCAGAGCCGGAAAAGGTGGTAAACGGCCTTGCCCGGCGGATGTTCGGGGTGGAGCGGCAGGAGTGGCTGACGGCGGCACAGTGCCAGAATCTGGCGGAGGCGCTGAAGGCCATGGCCCGCCGGGAGGCAGCCCATGAAGCATGAATCTGTGAGCAGGGGCCTGGAGGACTTCCTGGCGTATCTGCGGGACGCAGAGGAGCGGCACCGCATGGCGGAAGCCAGCCTGGCGGAGGCGGACGCCGCCACCCAGGATCTGCTGCATGCTCTGGAGCTGGGGGAGCACCATGCAACGGAGCGCTCGCGTCTGGCGCTGAAGCTGCGGGAGGTGCGGCGCACACGCCGCGCGGCCAAGGATACAGCGGAGCAGACGGGACCGGTGGCGGCCTGGGCGGAACAAAACCGCGCCACGGTCAAAGCGCTGGAGCGCCTGCTGGGGGAGCTGCGGAAGCTGGAGCGGAAGACGGAAACCCGGACCTATATCCCCAGGACCCACGTGCTGGAGGAGGCCCAGCGGAAGCCGCAGCCGCACGGGGAGGGCCAGTGAGAATGGGAGGAAGAAAGAACCCCGGGCCCCCGTTGCCGCTCCGACAAGTCGGGGAAACGCTGTGCTGGCACTGCCGGAACGCGGTGCCGAACCCGGAGACGGGGGCCGGATGCAGCTGGAGCCGGAAGGAGCACGCGCCGGTGCCCGGCTGGACGGCGGAGCGGCGGGACGTGCAGATCCAGAAGGACAGCCGGCGGAGGGTGAACGGAGATCTGGAGAGCTACCGAGTGCTGGCGTGCCCGGAGTTTGAGGAGGGATGAAGCCGGTATGACCGTGAAGCGCAAACGCATGACCCAGCGGGAGAAGGACCTGCGGGCCAGGACAAAAAAGGAGCTTCAGGAGCAGGGCATCCTGCCACCGGACAAGCCCCGTCTGAACCGGAAGAAGTTTGCCCGGGAGACCTGGTCAGAGTTCCAGACGCTGCTGGGGCGGGATCCCATCCATGCGGAATGGGTATTGCTGCACGCCATTGGGTTCCTGATGGGCCCGGAGCTGCCGGAGGTGACCGCGGAACAGGTGGGCATCTGCAAGCTGCTGAAGGTGGCGGTGGAGTATGACCGATTCCTGGCGCGGCTGGAGGCGGAGGGGCGGAAGGACTACAGCATCGGCGAGCTGGCGGACGAAGTAGTCATGCCGGTGTGGAGGCTGTAGGAGCATGGGCGTCATCATCGACCTCGCCCTGCACCGGAGGGATTGCCATAACTGCCGATGGGACGGGCAAAAGGACCGGGGCTGCCTCCACCCGGGCGGCTGGCACTGGCTGCCAGGCTACAAGGGGTGCGCGGAATTCGAATGGTCGGAGGCTGCGAAGAATGCTCTGAGGGAAGAGAGGGAGAAAGGATGCTGACCATTGTAGTGAACGTAGACGCGCCGACAGAGGACGTCCAAGGCGTCAAGGAGGACGTCGCCATCCTGCTGGAGCCGCTGGGCGAAGTCCGGGTGCTGTCCGTCCGGGCAGAGACGCCGGAGCAATACCGATTTGATCTATAGGAGGTAATCTATCATGGCGAAGAAAAGCAAGCAGGCCGCTCCGGCGGCCACCAGCGCACCGGCCCAGGAGCCGGAGATCAACGAAGCGGATGGGGAACCCATCTACCACGATCCGGGCGAGGAGGGCGACGGCGATGAATAAGATCAGGATCTGCCTGGACGCCGGGCACGTGGGAAGCCGGTACAACCAGAGCCCGGTAGTAAAGACGTATTACGAGAGCGCGGCCATGTGGTCCCTGCACCTGAAGCTGAAGACGGCGCTGGAGGCGCTAGGCTTTGAGGTGGTTACCACCCGGGCCAGCATTGACACGAAGATGGGCGTGTATGACCGGGGCGCGGCGTCCAAGGGGTGCGACGTGTTCTTGAGTCTGCACTCCAACGCCTGCGGGGCGGAGAGCGTGGACTACCCGGTGGTGTACCGGGCCTATGACGGGCTGAACGGCTCGGACGTGCTGGCGGGTAAGCTGGCGGCGCGGATCAGCGCGGAGATGGGCACGGCCCAGGCAGGGCGGACGGCCATCCGGAAGAACAGCGCCGGGAACGAATACTACGGCGTGCTGCGCGGGGCCCGGGCGGTGGGCACGCCGCAATACCTGCTGGTGGAGCACAGCTTCCACACCAACGCCCGGGCGGCGCAATGGCTGCTGTCGGACATCCACCTGGCCGGTCTGGCGCTTGCGGAGGCGGAGGTGCTGGCGGAGCACTACGGTCTGAGCGCCGTGCCGGAGGGCAAGACGGCCATCCTGGGAACGGCCCAGGCCACGGCCCAGCAGATGGCGCTGTTCTGCCGGAGCAGGAACGCAGCGCCCAGGCTGCCGGCCTGCTCGGTAGAGGAGCTGGCACAAATGTTTTTGGAGGAGGGAGCGGCTGAGGGCGTGCGCGGCGACGTGGCCTGGGCGCAGAGCCTGAAGGAGACGGGCTTCTTCCGGTACGGTGGCATCGTGCTCCCGGAGCAGAACAACTACGCGGGGATCGGGGCCCTGAACGGAAACGCCCAGGGGCAGGCGGCCATCTTCCCCGATCCACGGATCGGTGTGCGGGCGCAGATCCAGCACCTGAAGGCATATGCCTGCACGGATGCGCTGGCCAACGCCTGTGTAGATCCCCGATTCTCCCTTGTGACGCGAGGGTGCGCTCCGTATGTGGAGTGGCTGGGCGCGGCGGACAACCCCCAGGGCAAGGGCTGGGCCTTCCCCGGCCCGGGCTACGGGGCGAGCATCGTGAAGCTGCTGGAGCAGATCCTGGCCCAGGAGACGCCGCAGAGCCCCGCCCCGTCCCCGGAGCCGGAAGCGCTGGCCGGATTCCCGGCGTGGCAGCGGGACGGCCTGGCGGCCCTCCAGGCCGCCGGGGTCATCGACAGCCCGGACTACTGGGCGGCGAAGTTCAGCGAGGGCGTCACGGTGGGCGAGCTGTTCGGCATCCTGGGGAAAATGGCCGGAAGAGCATAGGAAAGGAGGTCGGCAGCTTTGGACGAGGCGCAGCAGCAGTGGCTGAATGAGCTCCCCGCGGAACGCTTTCCGGAGCCCTATCAGACCATGGCGCGGGAGATTGGCATACCGGACACGGTGCGGCTGGCGGAGCTGTTCGGCGGGAGCGGCATGTACTTCCCCGAGCTGGACAAGCTGCTGACGGAGCTGCGGAACGCCAACATCCGTGCGGAGTTCGACGGCGGGAACCACAAGGCGCTGGCCCGGAAGTACGGTCTGTCCGAGCGGTGGATCTACGAGATCCTGAAGGCGGAGGGCCTGGACGAAAACCAGATGGATCTGTTCGCGGGGAACTTTTGAAGTACTTCAATAGAGAACGCAGAGGAAACCGTGTACCCTAAGACTACGAGCTTTGCTCGTAGTCTTATTTTTTGCCACAAGGAGGGGGCGCAGCATGAACATGGAAGCCATCCAGAGCGCCGCGAGCGAGGCGCTGTTGAACGTGGTGCTGGCCGTAATCGCCCTGGCCGGCGCATACGCGGTGTACTACATCCGGCTGGGCGCGTCGAAGCTGAAGGCGCAGACGGCACGAATCGCGGACGAGGCGGGGCGCAAAGCGCTGGAGGACGCGATCTCGGACGTGGAGCGGCTGGCGACGCTGTCTGTGGGGGCGACCGAGCAGACGACGGCGAAGGCGCTGCGGGAAGCGGTGAAGAGCGGAAATGCGAGCCGGGAGGAGCTGGCCGCCCTGGGCAGGCGGGTCTTTGAGGAGGTCAAAGGGTCCATCGCGCCGGAGGCACAGCGGGTGATCACGGAGAACCTGGGCAGCTTCGACCGGTATCTGACGAACTGCATCGAGGACGCGGTGCTGAAGGTGAAGCAGGCCGGGGCCGGGATGACGGTGCCGGAAGGCGCGATCCTGACTGGCGCAGAGCTGGAGGCCGTGCTGGGCGCAGCGGCGGAGCCTTAAAGGAGGCCGGGCATGGAAGTCACCCAGATCACCGCCGTCATCGGGGCGTCGGCCTCGCTGCTGTGTACCCTCGTCGTGGGCGCACTCACCTTCTTTATCAAGAAGACGCTCACCTCGCTGGAAGAGGCAGACAAGAAGAACGCCGCCCAGATCGCCGAGTCGAAAAAGGAGGCCGCCGCGCAGATCGCGGAAGCAAAGCGGGAGGCCGCCGATAAGATCGCCAAGGTGGATGAGAAACTCAACGACCTGAAGGCGGACCTCCCGTTGGTGTATGTCACCCGGGAGGACTACATCCGGGTGATGAACCGGGTGGAGGACAAGCTGGATCAGATCCTCTACGGAAGCGGAGGGACAAGAAAGGAGGGTTAGGAGCCCATGGCGATCATGGACGAACTGACGGAGCAGGAAGTCAGCAGGAACAAGGCGATCCGGGGCTATATCATCCGGGCCCTGGCAAAGGGCAACCACAATGCGCTGCTCGTCCGGCAGATCACCAACGCCCTTGTGGCGGACGGCCTGATCTATTCCCCGGATATCTCAAAGCACCTGGAGTATCTGGAGGAGGCCGGCTACATCACGTTTACGAGCCGCGTGGCCAATGCCTACAACGCCTATCGGAAGGATGCCGTCATCAAGCTCACCCGGAGGGGCGTGGACCTTCTGGAGAGCACGATCGACGACCCCGGCGTCGATGTCTAAGAACGAGCGACGCCGGACACGGGTGAGCTCGACGATCGACAAGCTCCCGGATGACATTAAGGGGCAGCTCGACGTCAAGCTATCCGACACCACCAACACCTACGAGGAGCTCTCTGTATGGCTCAAGAGCGAAGGGTATGAGATCAGCAGGTCGGCGATCGGTCGGTATGCTATCCGAACCACCCAAGCCGCGCAGCGCGTCGCCGAGACCATCCAGAGGACTCAGGCAATCGCCCAGGCCGTTGAAGCGCACCCCGACCTCGACTACACGAAGGCGGCGTCAATGGTGCTCATGGACGGCCTCATGCAGCGGGTCAGCACCGCCGAGGACGACTTCCAGGAAATGCCCCTCGACAAAGCGGGGCGGCTCATCGCCTCCCTGGCCCGGAACGCGACCTATGAGAAGCGTGTCCGAGCAGACCTCAAGAAAAAGGCGGAGCTCGCCTTCGATCAGATGGAGGTCGAGTTCATGGCGGCGATCAAGCAGCACCCGGAGCTCGTGGGAGAGCTGCATGACGTACTTGCGCGGGCGAGAGAGAAGGTGCTGACCGATGGCGAAGATTAATCTAAATGAATACCTCGAACGGCTCGAGGAGCCGGAAGACCGCGAAGTGGTCGCAAACCGTGCATACCAGCGGCAGCTTTTTCTTGATTATGTTGTCCGTGGCGGCAACTTCCCCGAACAGCGGGCGCAGCTTCTCCGGGACTTCCGGGCCGGGAAAGAGCTGGCCGGGCCGAAGGGACTACGCCGGAGGCTCGGGGCAATCGACCTTGAATATTTCGGGCGGGCCTACCTCTCCCACTACTTCGTCCGGCCCTCCCCGGCGTTCCACGGAGAACTTGACCGGATATGGAGGGAGGGCGTGATGAAGGGGCTCGACCCCGTCCGGGAGGCCAAGCAGATCAACCGGGCAGACGGCTGCCGCCGTGCGATCGAGGCCCCACGCGGCCACGCCAAGAGCACCAACATCACTTTCAAGGACGACCTCCACGCTGCCCTCTATGCCTACAAGCATTACATCATTATCCTCTCGGACAGCTCCGAGCAGGCGGAGGGCTTCCTGGCAGACATCAAAACGGAGCTGGAGGAGAATGCGGCGCTGAAGGAGGACTTCGGGGCGCTGGAGGGCAAGGTATGGAAGGCGTCGGTCATCCTGCTTGCCAACGGGGTCAAGATCGAGGCGATCGGCTCCGGCAAGAAGATCCGCGGCCGTCGGCATAAGCAGTGGCGGCCCGATCTCATCGTCTGCGACGACCTGGAGAACGACGAGAATGTCAACACCCCGGAGCAGCGGAAGAAGCTGCGGGACTGGTTTTATAAGGCGGTCTCCAAGGCGGGCGACACTTACACGGATATCGTGTATATCGGCACGCTGCTCCACTTTGACGCGCTGCTTGCCAACGTAGCGAAGAACCCGAGCTACAAGTCGGTGCGCTATCAGGGCGTCATCAGCTTCGCCACAAACGGCGAGTTATGGGACGCATGGGAGTCCATCTTCACCGATCTCGCCAACGACGACCGACAGGAGGACGCACTGGAGTTCTTCCAAGCGAACCGCGAGGCGATGCTGGAAGGAACTGAGGTCTTGTGGGAGGAGAAGCTCTCCTACTATGACCTCATGGTCATCCGCATCTCTGAGGGCGAGGCGAGCTTCAACAGCGAAATCCAGAACGATCCCATCGACCCGGAGAACTGCACGTTCCAGGAGGAATGGTTTGACTTCTGGGATGACGATGGGAAGCAGCAGCCGGATTTCTCAGACCCGAAGTTCCTGTTCATCGGGGCCAATGACCCCTCCCTGGGGAAGAACAGGAAGTCGGACACCAGCTCCATCTTTGCGATTGCAAAGGACACCTCCACCGGATACCTGTATGTGGTCATTGCGGACATCGCAAAGCGGAAGCCGGACCAGATCATCGAGGACGCGCTGGGAGCCAGCCGGCGGCTGAAGCGGGACTTCAAGCGGCCCTACTACAAGTTCGGCGTGGAGACGGTTCAGTTTCAATACTACTTTGCGGAGATCATGCGGCAGAAGGCCGCAGCGGTCGGAGAGTATCTCCCAATCGAGGAGATCAATTCCACCCAGAACAAGGACGCCCGCATCCAGTCCCTGCAGCCCTTCGTGAAAAACGGCTACATCAAATTTTCAAAGAAGCACAAGACCCTGCTGAAGCAGATGACGGAGTACCCCATGGGGAAGAACGACGACGGCCCGGACGGCCTGCAGATGGCGGTAAAGCTGGCGCTGGACGTCAAGGCCGGTACCCGCGTGGACTATAAGAGCGTGCAGAGCCGGGCGATGCGCTTCCGGCGCGGGGCGTATTAGGAGTAAGGACTATGAGCAAATCAAAGAGGAAACGGCAGCAGCCGCAGGCTGTGCGGGCTGCGCCCATCCCCCGTCCGGACAGCCGGGAGATCGCGGTGGCCCACGTCTCGGACAAATACAGCGAATACCCCAGCAACGGCCTCACCCCCGTCCGGCTGGCGGAGATCTTCCGGGAGGCGGACGCCGGGGATGTGCTGCGGCAGATGGAGCTGTTTGAGGAGATGGAGGAGAAGGACCCCCACCTGTTCAGCCAGCTCCAGACCCGGAAGAACGCCGTCACCGGCCTGGACTATGAGGTCATCCCCTTCGGGGACGACCCCCGGGACAAGGAGATCGCGGACTTCATTGGGGAGCAACTGGGGGCCATCGAGAACTTTGAGGATGTGGAGACCGACCTTCTGGACGCCGTGGGCAAGGGCTTTGCCGTCAGTGAAATCATGTGGGGTTATGACGAGGGCCATGTGGCGGTACAGGAGATCCGTTCCCGGCAGCAGAAGCGGTTCTTTTGGGACAGCCTGGATGACACCTTCAAGGTGCGCACGCAGGAACACTCGGAGGGGCTGCTGCTCCCCAGGAACAAGTTCATCGTCCACCGGTACAAAGCCCGCAGCGGCCACCCCTCCCGGGCAGGCGTGCTCCGGGTCACAGCCTGGATGTACCTGTTCAAGAACTATGACCTGAAGGACTGGGTGGCCTTCGCCGAGGTCTACGGCCTGCCTCTGCGTCTGGGCAAGTACGCAGCCGGGGCCAGCGAGTCGGACAAGGCAGCCCTCATGCAGGCGCTGGTACAGATCGGCGCAGACGCCGCGGGCATCATCCCGGACGGCACGACCATCGACTTCATCACCACAGAGAAGACCAGCTCGACCGACCTCTACGAGCGGCTCGCCCGCTATTGCGACGAGCAGATCAGCAAGGCCGTCCTCGGCCAGACGCTCACCTCGGACTCCGGGGGCGGCAGCTACGCCCAGAGCAAGACCCACAACGATGTCCGGCACGACCTGACCGTGGCCGACTGCAAGGCCCTCGCCTCCACGCTCCGGCGCGACCTCATCCGGCCCTTGGTGCTTTTTAACTTCGGGGAAGACAAGCGCATCCCCTACATCCGCTTCGATTGCGAGGAGTCGGAAGATCTGGAGCAGATGGCCAACATCCTGGGGACGCTGATCCAGCAGACGGGCCTGCGGGTGCCAACCAGCTATCTTTACAAGAAGTTCAGCATCCCGGAGCCGGAGGCGGCCGAGGAGATCGCACAGCCCCGCGCCAATGCGGGCGCAGGTACCCTCCCCTTCAAGCAGCCCCCGGACCGGGCGCAGCTCGCGCTGAAGGACCGGCCGGTCCCCGGAACACAGCAGAGCGTGGACCAGCTCGCGGACGCCGCGCTGAAGCGTGGGGCCGGCAGCTTCCAGAAGGCGTTCGCACCTGTTCTCAAATTAATTGAGAATGCGGAGAGCCTGGAGGCGCTGAAGGCGGCCATGGAGGACGACGGGGCCGTGGAGAAGCTGTACCGCGCCATGGACGTCTCCGGGGTGGAGGATCTGCTCCAGAAGGTCATGCTGTACGCGGATCTGGAGGGGCGGGTGTCCGGAAATGGCTGACGTTGACGCCGTCTTCACCCGGACGGATATGACGTTCCAGGAGGCCGTGGACTACTTTAAGGAGCGCGTACCTGTTACGGCGGAGCAGTTCTACCGCATAGCAGAGCACTACCGCTCCCTGGCCTTTACGGTCTCCGGCTACACCAAGGCCCACATTCTCAAGCGGTTTTACGAAGAGCTGCTCTCGGCGCTGGAGGAGGGCGGCACTCTGGGCGAGTTCCGCGCCAACATGAACGGCTTCCTGGAATCGGAGGGCTATGAGGGCATGACGCCCATCCAGGCCGACCTGATCTTCCGCACCAATGTGCAGACGGCCTACAACGCGGGCCACTACGAGCAGATGAGCGATCCGGCCGTCATGCAGCTGCGTCCCTACTGGCAGTACGACGCGGTCAACGACACCCATACCCGGCCGAGCCATCTGGCGATGGACGGCAGGGTCTATCCGGCGGATTCCCCGGTCTGGGACACCTGGTTCCCGCCCAACGGCTTTCGGTGCCGCTGCACGGTCCGCAGCCTGTCCAGGCGGCAGGTGGAGCAGCGCGGGCTCACAGTGGAGACGGAGGCCCCGCCCATCCAGCCCGATCCGCAGTTCTCCACCAACCCCGCGAAGGTACGCTTTGAGCCCGACCTGAAGGACTACCCTGAGCCGCTGGTCAAGGCGTACCGGGCCCGGGAAAAGGAGGGCGGCGGCGCGTAGGCGGACGGACGGCCAGAGACGGCCCTCAGAGCGGCGCAAGGACCGGGGGTATCCCCCAGGGCCCGGAGCGCTGGAAAAGCCCGTGAAGGTGCGTGCGCACGCGTGCTAACGCGGCTTGAAGCAGTTTAAGGCAAATACAGAAGGAGGCCAAGGTCAAAATGAAGGACTATCTCATCCTCAAGGGCGGCCAGATGGCGGTGGGCGACGGAGTCCCGGAGGTCATCCCTGTCCTCCCGTTGGGCCACGTGGTGAGTTCCAAGGGCGAGTTCGACGTGGACGAGGAGAGCTTTCAGGCAATGAAGGCGCAAATCGCTCAACGCGGGGTGGATCTGGTCGTGGATTACGAGCACCAGACGCTCAAGGGTGTGGAAGCGCCCGCTGCAGGCTGGGTCAAAGAGCTGAAGCTGGAGGGCGGCCAGATCATGGCTGTGGTCCAATGGACGCCCAGGGGGGCACAGTACCTGGAGAATAAGGAATACCGTTACCTCTCCCCTGTGGTCACAGTCCGAAGGTCGGATGGGAAAGCGACGGGGCTGCACTCCCTGGCGCTGACCAATACACCGGCGATCGAGCATATGACGCCGATCGTCAATTCTGATTTGTTTGAAGGAGGACAACACATCATGGACATCCAGAAACTCGCGGAGCTGCTCGGGCTTGGTACGGACGCCACGGAGGAGCAGATTTTGGAATCGCTCAAGGCTTGCGTTGATGAAAACAAGAGCCTGAAGGCGGGGGCGCAGCCGCCCGCGGATGACAGCGTGGTGGCGAACAAGACAGTGTGCGAGCTGGTGGGCCTCAAGGCCGGCGCACCTGTGGCCGATGTTACCGCCAGGATCATGGAACTGAAGAGCGGTAAGATTGACGGCGTGGATCTGAAGGCGGAGATCCAGACCCTTAAACAGCAGGCCGCGGCACGTGACGCGGACGCGGCCGTTACCCTGGCGCTGAAGGCCGGGAAGATTGCCCCGGCGCAGAAGGACTGGGCCAGGCAGTATGCGTTGGACAACCCGCAGGGCTTTGCCTCATTTGTGGAGAAGGCCCCGCAGGTGGTGCCCATGGGCGAGCTGCTGGGCGACGGGACCATGGCGCTCAAGGGCGGGACGCTGGACGAGGCGACCATGCTGGTGTGCAAGCAGCTTGGCCTGGACCCGGAAGACGTGAAAAAGTACAACCTGAAGGAGGAGTGATCCACTATGGCAGCACTGACCAGTGCGAGGGATACCATTGAGATCGCCAATGGCGGCAAGACCCTCGCGCTGCCCATGAAGGGCAGCACCACCATCTACCAGGGTGCCCTCGTGGCCCTGGACGCCAACGGCTACGCGATCCCCGGAAAGAAGGCCGCCGGACTGACGGCAGCCGGCCGGGCGGAGGAGACCGTGGAGAACACCGGCGCGGACGGCGCGGTGCTGATCCGCGTTACCCGCGGCGTGTTCGTGTTCGCCAACACGGCCACTACATCCAATAAGATTACTGCGGCCCACGTCCTCAAGCCCTGCTATATGGAGGATGACCAGACGGTGACGGCCCTGGCGACCGGCGCATCCGTGGCCGGCCTGGTGACCCGGGTAGACGACAGCGGCGTGGCCGTGGAGATCGGCTATGGGCTGACGGTCGCGGCGAGCGGCTAATAAAGTAAGGAGGACGCATCATTATGATTATCAATCCCCAGACCCTGAGAGGGATCTACATGGGCTTCAACACCCTGTTCAACAAGGCATTTGAGGGCGTAACGCCCATGTACACGGAGGTGGCTATGGTCACACCCTCCACCACCGACGCCGAGACCTACGCCTGGCTGGGCGACATCCCCGGTATGCGGGAGTGGATCGGCGACCGTGAGATCCAGAACCTCACCGCCTCCGGCTATACCATCCGCAACAAGCCTTTCGAGCTCACCCTCGGTGTGGATCGGGACGCGGTGGAGGACGACAAGATCGGCCTGTACAATCCCAGCGTGGAGAACCTGGCGCAGGCCGCCGCTGCGCATCCGGACAAGCTGATCTTTGAGCTGCTGAAGAACGGCTTCTCCGAACTGTGCTACGACGGCAAGGCGTTTTTCGCGGCGGACCACCAGGTAGGCGGCAAGAGCTTCAGCAACAAGGGAACTGCAAAACTGACGCTGGACGCCTATGTAGCGGCCCGCACCGCCATGATGTCCATGACCAACAGCAAGGGCGAACCCCTGGGCCTGGTGCCTGACAAGCTGGTGGTGCCCCCCGCCCTGGAAAAGGCAGCGCGGGATATCCTGGTGTCTGACTTTATCAACGGCACCCGAAACACCATGCAGGGCACCGCCAAGCCCGTGGTCGTCCCCCGCCTGGCGGGCAAGGATTCCGCCTGGTACCTGCTGTGCACCACCCGGCCCATCAAGCCCCTCATCTACCAGCAACGCAAGAAAGCCAAGTTCGTCTCCCTGACCAATGAGAACGACGCCAACGTCTTCATGAAAAAGCAGTTCCTGTACGGCGTGGACTGCCGCGGCAATGCGGGCTTCGGCTTCTGGCAGATGGCCTACGGCAGCGACGGCAGCTCCGATTCCTGAGCTGTGAGAAGGGAGAGGTCCGCGTGAGCTACAGCACCAGGGCTGAGGTCCGGGAGATGATTAAGGACGACGCCTTGAATTCGATCATCGGGGATACCTTCCATGACGAAGAGGAGCGCGAGGCGCTGATCGGCCCCATCATCGACGAGGCGATCGCGGACGCGGACGGCGAGATCGACGGGTACCTCGCCAAACGGTACTCCGTCCCTCTCAGCCGTCCCCCGAAGGTCATCAACAAGCTCTCCAAGGATATCGCCATCTTCAACCTGTACTCCCGCTTCGGCATCGACGAGGAGAGCGCCCAGAAGATATACCTCACCCGCTACAACTCTGCCATCAAGTTCCTCACGCTGGTAGCGGAGGGCAAGGTCTCCATTGGGGCCGATACTGACGATCCGGCCCGCGCGGCGGCTGTCGGGTTCACCGTGAAGTCGAATCCCAGGCTGTTCAGCCGGGACCAGATGAAGGGGATGTGAGCATGTACAGCATCCGGCTCGAAGGCGATACCCAAGCGCTGCTGCGCAAGCTCCGCAGTTTCTCGGAACTGGATAGGAAAAAGATCAACGCGGCGCTGGGCGCAGGCGTCAGAGAGTCTACCCTGGAGCGGTTCAAGCGCAGCCAGGGGCCGGACGACCGGCGGTGGCGCAGCTCCATCCGGGCGGCCGCCGGCGGCGGCAAGACGCTGATCGACTCCGCCCGCCTCCGCAACTCCATCCGGGTCCATTCGGACACCTCCGGCTTTGCCGTAGGCACCAACGTCAAGTACGCGGCGACACACCAGTTCGGCGAACCGGGGCGCACGATCCGTGCCAACCGAAAGAAAGCCCTGCGCTTTCAAGTGGATGGCAGGTGGATCAGCAAAAAGCAGGTGCACATCACGATCCCGGCCCGGCCCTTCCTGGGACTCTCCGACGAGGATATGCAGGAGATTAAGGCCACAACAGAAGAGTTCATTCAAAAGGAGACCTGATCCATGCTCTACAGTGCATGCAAACAATACCTCCTCGCCAAGCTCAAGGGCACAGGGCTCAAGTCCAACCCCTACACCACACAGAAGGCCCTGACAAAAAGCCTGGAATCGCACGTGGGCGCGGTTCTGTTCTATTCGGAGACCTACTCCCGAAACGGCTCCAAAAAACGATTTATAGACCAGGAGGGAGCGAAACACAAACGGAGGAAGGTATTCGACCGCACCCTGTCCTTTACTGTGACCATAGGCGATTACACCGATGAAGCCGTGGAGGCCCTGTTTGAGGCATTCATTGCGAGCTTGGATGCTGGGATCTATGTGGATGGGAACTTCGTGCCCATCGAGGTAGAGGAAGCGGACTGGGTGGACAGTGACGACTCGCTGCTCAAGGCCAAGGTGGCCGTCCAGGTGAAGATCAATTTCCAGGGCGGCGTCTACAGGGATACCGGCTTTGCGCCCGTCTCCGAGGTGGATATCTCCAGCGTAGAACGACAATAGAAGGGAGCCAGAACATGGCGATGAAAAACAAAGCGCCGGAGGCCACCACCCAGACGGTGGCTCCGGCAGCAGTGGCGGAGCACGGGACAAGCCCGGAGCTGCTCACCATTGAAACACTCCGCACGCGGAGCAGGACGCCGGCGGCGGTCTTTGCGGGCGTATGCGCCGCCCGGGGCTGGAAGCCGGGCCGGACGATGACCGGGCAGGAATACGCCGAAGCGGTCGCTGGCTTTACCGGGGCCGCGATGGACGGGCGTACTGGCCCCAGGAAAGAAAGAGAGGCGAAGGTCTAAATGCTTCGAGATGTAAGACACACTATATCGGACGGCCTGCTGGGCTTTGCTACCTCGACAGGCGACGGCCTGCATGTGAAGATCGGCGTCTCTCCGATCACCGCAGATACACCCATCGTCATCACGGGAAGCATGACCGCAGCCAGGATCAAGGAGGCGCTGGGCCTGTCCCCTCTGGCGGATGCCGCCATGACCAGCGTTCAGTTCGGTGCGAACCGGCTGTTCTGCATTCCGGTTTCCGCCAGCACGCCTGGAAGCACCGGCGAGGTGACACACCAAGGCAGCGGCGGCGGTAGCCTGACCGTAGAGGGGTCGCCCACCAACGCCTTTTCCGTCATCGTGAAGATCACCGGCCAGGGCGGGCTCAATACCGCGGCCTTCGCGGTTTCCATTGACGGCGGCTTCAGCTATACCGATGAGATCACCGTGCCCGTATCGGGTGCTTATGAGATCACCGGCACCGGCCTGACCCTCAAGTTTGCGGAGGCGGCGGAGGCGGAGCAAAAGCCCAGTTCCTTCCTGGCAGGGGATACCTATACCTTCCAGACCGTCGCCCCCACGATGACCAACGGGGACGTCCTGGCCGCCATTGAGAAGCTCAGGAACTTCAATCAGGAGTTCGAGTTCGTTCATATCGTAGGCGGGAGCGCTCTGGCGCTCTGGCAGGCGGTGAGTACCGCCCAAAAGGAGCTTATGGATATCTACCATAAGCCGGCCTTCTTCCTCCTGGAGGCCGCATATCCGGAGGATAGCGGCGACCTGACCAATTGGGCCCTGAGGATGGAAGCGGACCGAAAAAAGATCCGCAGCACGGACCTACAGGTGGTGGCGGGCTGGGGCCGGCTGGTCATGCTGGACGGCAAGACCCAAATCGTAAACCTGGCCGCACTGGTCTCCGGCCTGTACGCCAAGGCGTCCGTCCAGACTTCCATCGGAAAGACACGCGCCGAGGCGGGCTTTTCCATTGAGAAGACGCAGCTTCAGGAGTTGCTGCCCGCCGCCATGGACAACTCCATCATTGAATTGCTGGATGTGGCGGGCTACCTGACCTTCCGGGAGTATGACGGTTTGGACTACTTCTATGTCTATCACGCCAAGATGATGTGCCCGGACGGTAGCGACTACCGCTACGCGGAGGATGTACGTCCCAGGAACAAGATCATCCGGGAGACCCGCAAGGAGGGCCTGCTCCTCCTGGGCGACGACATCGACCTGGAAGACGTGCAGGGCGAGCTGGAGGCCAAGGCTAAATTCCTGGCCGTCCCGCTGGACCGTATGGTGGACAATCAGGAGATCAGCGCCTATGAGATCACCGTCCCCGAGGGACAGGAGCAGACCATCCTGGAGGACGAGACTATGCACGTCACGATCCGCTACCAGTCCCGGGGCTATATCCGGGAGATCGAGGTAGACCTGGGCCGCGCACCGGCTACGACATAAGGGAAGGAGGACGATACCATGCTCAAAGTAAACGGCAAGAACTATGACTGGGGCGACGTGGACGTCAAATTCCCCGGCCTGGTGCTGGTGGTCCAGGAGATCAGCTACGACGATGAGCAGGATATGGAGGAGAGCTACGGCAGAGGCTACAAGCCTCGCGGCTTCGGCAAGGGCAACTATAAGGCGTCGGGCAAGCTGTCCATGCTCCGGGATGACTACGAGGACCTGCTGGCCTTCTGCAAAGCCCGGGGTGTCAGCTTCTATGATCTGGAGCTGCCCTCTATCGTAGTATCCTATGCCGACAACGGCAAGGCGATCTCCACCGATGAGTTGAAGAAGGTCCGCCCTATCAAGCGTACTCACAAGGCGGCCCAGGGCGACAAGTCCCTGAGCGTGGACGTGGACCTGATGATCGTCGGCGGCATCATTACCAACGGCGTGCAGGCGGTTTAAGGCCCGCGCCGGGGACAAGATTTTTGAGAAAAAGGAGTGCGCACCATGGAAGCTGAGAAGAGGGCTGCGGAGGTCTCCCGTGCGGAGACGCTCAAGGCCCAGTATGGAGGCAAGGTCTACCGCGTGGGCCTTACGATCCCCGTAGATGATGAGGAGGAAAAGGAGTTTTCCTATTACTTCAAGCGCCCCTCTGTTGCCAGCTATGACCGCTACGTCAAGAGCGCGTCCCAGATCGGGATCACGAAGGCGAGCAAGGTGTTCATGCTGGATGCCGTCATTGACGAGGATAAGGACCGGCTGACGGGCGATATGGAGGAATATCCCGGCGTCGCCATCAGCATCGGCAATAAGCTCACGGAAATTCTGGGCCTAACCAATACGGCAAATTTGAAGAAGCTCTAAGGGAGCGGGTCGCGGGGGTGCGGGAAAGCGGAATCAGCTCCGGCCTGCTGGAGATCTACCGTTTCCTCCCCCCGCCTCTCTTAGAGGGGTTTGACCCTGAGACTGCCGGACTCGACGAGTTCCTGGACTGCCTGGCGCAGGCCAGGCTTATCCAGGAGCTGGAGGTGAATATCGTCGCGCAGGCGATCGTCAAGGTATTTACCGAGTGACGGCAGCCGCCCCCAGGAGGTGAAGCACATGAGCTTAGAGTCCGTATTCAAGCTGTCGCTTGTGATGAACATGATCGACAACCTCAGCGGGCCCATGGCCGGCATCGCCTCCAAGGTGGGGGCGGACGTCACCAGGCTGGACTCACTGAGCCAGGCGTTCGGCTCCGCGGCCAAGGCCGGCGCGGTCATGCAGGAAATGGGCACGCAGATCGCCGGCGCGGCCCTCGCTCCGGTGGAGGCAACCTTCGAGACCCGCCGGGCCATCGGCGAGCTGGCCTCCCTGGGTGTGCGGGATCTGGGCGCTGTAGAGAACGCCGCACGCAGCTTCTCCGATCAGTGGGCGGGGACGACGAAGGCTGACTTCATCAGCGCGGCCTATGACATCAAAAGCGGCATCGCATCCCTCTCCGATGAGGGAGTAGCCGAGTTTACCAGCCTGGCCGCCCTGACGGCAAAGGCGACTAAGTCCACGGCGGGAGAGATGACGTCCCTCTTTGCCACGGGCTACGGCATTTACAAAAGTTACTATGATGATCTTTCCGACCTGGAGTTTGGAGAGATCTTCTCGGCGGGTATCGCTGAGAGCGTCCGTGCCTTCAAGACCTCGGGTTCCGGTATGGCCCAGGCGATCCAGACACTGGGTGCATCGGCCACCACGGCACAGGTCCCCCTGGAGGAGCAGCTCTCCGTGCTGGGCATGCTCCAGGCCACCATGGGCGGCAGCGAGGCGGGCACCAAGTACAAAGCCTTCCTCCGGTCTGCCGCCAAGGGCGGCGAGGCGCTGGGCTTGTCCTTCCTCGACGCCAACAACCAGCTCCTGAGTATGCCGGAGATCCTGGATATCCTCCGGGGCAAGTTCGGTGAGACCATGGACGCGGCTGAGAAAATGGAGCTGCAAAAAGCCTTCGGAGACACCGAGGCAGTCGCCCTCATCGACCTGATGTACAGCAAGGTCGGCGACCTGGAAGGCAACATTCTCAGTCTTTATGATGCAATGGGCCAGGGTACCGGCGTCACCCAGAAGATGGCCTCCGCCATCCAGGAGACCGAGCCGGAGCGCTATGAGCGCCTCCGGCAGCAGATCCATAACGTCACCGAGTCCATCGGCAACAGCCTGCTCCCCACCATCAACGACGCCATGGCAAAGGGCAGTGAGGTGCTGACGAAGGCGGGGACTTGGATCGAGAACAACCAGGAACTGGTCCGGGCGATCATGCTGGTGGTGCTGACCCTCGGAGGATTCTTGGCCGTAGCCGGCACCGTTATCACGGTGGTCTCCGGCGTTGGCCTGATCATCACCAGGACCATTTCCGGCTTTAAGCTGCTCAAGGCCGGATTCCTGCTGGCAAAGGGTGCGCTGACGCCGCTGATTGCATCCGTCTGGAGCTTTACGGCAGCGCTTCTGGCAAACCCCGTGACCTGGATCGTGATCGGGATCGTGGCCCTGATCGCAGCCCTGGTGCTGCTCTACAACAAGTGCGAGTGGTTCCGCGACGGCGTCAACGCCGTCCTCGGCTTCCTGAAAGGGAAGCTGCTGGCGATCCCGGGCGCTGTCGTGCAGCTCTTCCAGAGCATCGTAACCGGCATTACAACCAAAATCACGGCAGCCAGGGAGGCCGTTTCCAACGGGATCAAGGGTGTAAAAGAGATCATTACCGGCGCGGTCTCCTGGTTTTTTGAATCGGGCAAGAAGATCGTCACCACCTTTGCTAACGGCATCAAATCGGCGTTCACCGGCGCGGTGGATACGGTCAAAGGCGGGCTGCAGAAGATCCGCAACCTGCTCCCATTCTCTGACGCCAAGGAAGGCCCGTTGTCCACGCTGACCCTCTCCGGACAGCGCACCATGACCACCTATGCCCACGGCCTGAAGCTGGCGCAGGACGCGCCCGCAGAGGCCGCCGAGCAGGGCTTGAAGCTGACCAGGGCCAGGCTGGAACGCGAGCCGGTCCGAAAGATCCCGCTGGGTCCCCCGGGCAGCGGCAAGGACGGCGGCGAGGAGAGCGCCGGAAGCGGCGGCTCCGCCAAGCAGGTCATCATCCAGAAGGTCATCATCCCCACCGACCTCAAGACTATCAAAGACCTGCGGCAGATCCTGGAGATTCTCAAGGAACTGGAGAGCTATTCGGAGGCCAACGAGGATGCGGAGGACGACGGCGATCCGGACGCAGCACTGCAACCCGCATAAAGGAGGGAGGACGGCTCCATGATCTATATGGAAGACCAGTGCATCAAGCTCAACGGCGTCGTCCTCCCCGGCCTCGTAAAAAGCATCGAGGTCACGGAGTCGGCCAGGATCGACGAGCAGGAGGTGGAGGGCAGCGCGGTCAAGCCCAAGCAGGCCGTGGGCTATGAGGACGCCAAGGTCAACATTGAGCTCATTCTGGACGACACCGAGTCTCAAACCAAATACCAGCGTCTCGCTGTACTCCGGGCGGCTTTCCGGGGCCCCGGCCAGAGCGTCCCACAGCCCATCCCCATTGTCAGCGAGGACGTCTCGGCTCACGGGATTGAGAGGGTCCTCTTCAAGAAACTCACCCACAAGGCCGAGAATAAGAAGGGACAGCTTCCGGTCACCCTGGAGCTTTGGGAGTATATCCCTCAGACGATCACCGCGAAAAAGGCGGGCAGCTCCTCTGCCTCCTCCGCGTCCTCCGCTACGTCAAATCTGTCCGCAGATTACAGGCGCTATCTGGGCAGTGGACGCGGGAATTCCCCGGCAAAGGATGATGCGGATGCCAGCGCCGTCAAAAAGAAGCTCACCCTCATGGAATCGAAGCTGGGATAGGAGAGGCCATGGAAACGACGGAATTGTTTTACCCGCAGATCGCGGTCCGGGCCGGGGCCTATCGTTTCGACCAGGGCGTAGAGGTGGAGGTCCACTCTTCCCGCACCGCCTATTTCGACTGGGCGAAGATCCGCTTCACAGAGCAGTTCCAGCCTAGGATATCCCTCGACAGGATGGATGCGGCGGCGATCGAGATGGGCTACAACGGTGTCCTGGACGGGGTCTTTACCGGCTATGTCGCAAAACCTTACAGCGGAGGGGCATCGGCGAATGAGATCGTCCTGAAGGATGAAATGCTCCTGCTGGAGCAGACCTCCATCAACGCCACCTTTTTGGATACGACGCCCCAGGAGGTGCTCGCCTACATCCTGGGCCAAGCTGGGATCGGCAGGATGGACCTTTCCAGCCAGAGCTACCCCACCCGTAAGCGGCTCCCGATCCACCGGCAGACCGGCATCCAGGCCATCAACACGGTCAACGCAGCCTGGGGCCTCAAGACGCCCTTCTTCCTCTCGGGCGGCGTGTTCTACTGGGGCGCATCGCCGGCACAGGAGAAGGTTTACTTCTTTGAGTATGGCGTCAATATCCTGGCTTTGAATCGTACCGGGGGAGTCTGGGAGCTGGAGACCATCTCCGCCCCCTTCGTCAAGCACTCGCACAAGATCCTTGTCACCCATCCGCTCATCAGCGGAGAGTTTGAGGTCTCACGGGTACTCACGATTACCAATGACGCGGGCTTTATTCGCACGTACATCTATTTCTAACCAGGGGGGAGAGCGGCAGTATGCTGGAAGAGTTCACAACGAAGGTCGTGAAAAAATACGTTGCCACGGAATATCCGCACCTGCTGCTTCCGGCCGTACTCCTTGCCAGGGTGATATCAGCGAAAAAGCTGGACGACACCTTCGACCTACAGGAGCTGGTCATCCATAACGATGAGACTGGGAGCAGCTACCGGGGGCACATCACAGCCAACTGGTATGAGTATGTCCTGAAGGTCGTGGATCAGTTTGGAAATCCGGACGAGGGATTCCCGCTGATTCCGAGCGTCCGCTCCCGGCTGCAGATGAAGGCCGGGGCTCTGGCCGCCATCTCGCTCCCCAACGGAGCGCTCGACCCGGCCATCATCGGGGAGGTGACCCTATGACGGGACTCGGCGATATCGACGTCCGTCTGGATGACACGTGGCAGCTCACAGCAGCCACGGATGGGGACGCGCCCCTCTGTGCTGACCTGGAGTGCCTGTTTCAAAATATCGCACTGGAGGCGGTCATGCAGCCGGGGGATCTCTTCTATGATCCAGACTTCGGCTGGGGCCTGTACGACTTTCTTGGCTCAGAGAACGATGAGCTCACCCGCCTGGAGATGACGCAGCGGGCGAGGGCCAATTTGAAGAAGCGGGAGGTTATCCTCCCGGAGACCATAGCCGTGAGCGTTTCTTATGAGGAGGACCTGTTCCGCCTGCGCTGCTCTTTCCAGTTCTCGGGCGAGTCAGGCGTGCGGCATCTTGATCTTATCATAGGCGCGGTCGATGTGGAGGTGGCAACAGCATGATTGACCATGAGATTCTGGACCAGATCATCCCAGTCCCAGAGCTGGAAGATCTGAAGGAAGAGACGATCGCTGGGCTGAAGGACGCGGGCTTTGTCATCACGAACTTCCACTCTGGCGGTATCTTCCACACCTTGCTCATGATCGCCCTGCGCATCCAGATCGAGCTTTTGGAGCTGGCCCGCACTATACTCAACCAGTCCTTTGTCTCCCACGCCTCTGGCACGTGGCTGGACCTTAAGATGGCCGACTACTCCAAGCTCCGGAAGAAGGCCCGGAAGACCCGGGGCTGTGTCACCGTCTCCAGGACTGGAACGGACACCGAGGCGGTCAAGATCGCCAAAGGGCATATCTTCAAGACCATAAAGGACATCAACGGCGAGGAGCTGCGCTTCTTCGTGCTGGAGGACGCAGTGCTCCAGAAGGGGGCCCAGTCGGTGGACGTCTTGGTGGAGGCGGAGACAGAGGGCTCGCGCTACAACGTGCCGGAGGCACAGATCACCCGCACTCTTACCTACCTCGGCGAGGTGGAGATCACCAATGGCGAGGACTGGATCACCCTTGAGGGCAGCGACGTCGAAGACGATGAGAGTGCGCGCACCCGCACCCTCCGCTCCTGGTCCGAGCTGGCATTAGTGCCGCTCCGGGATACCTACATCAATGTCTGCGAGGCCATCTCCGGCGTCCTCTACGTCACAGTCAACGACCAGCACCCCAGGGGCCAGGGCACCGTGGATGTCATCGTGACCTCGGAGGCCGGGGCTGCATCGGAAGACCTCCTGGGCCAGTGCCGGGCAGCTTGTGAGGAAATCAGGGAGCCCGACACCGACGTCCTCGTCAAGAGTGCTGAGGTCGTCTACACCGACATTACCCTCACGGTCACCATCCCTGACTCTATCAGCCGGGACGGTCTGGCCGAGCGCGCCAAGGCCGCCGTGATCGACCTGCTCAGGCTCAGAGGCCGCAGGGTATTCAACGAACTTACCCACGCCGACCTCATCCACAAGATCAAGAGTGACGTGTCTGTGGTACGGAATGTGACCGTTACCGCCCCCGCGGAGGACCTGTTCCTGGCGACAGACAAGGTGATTCTCCCCGGTACGATCACTGTCTCAGTAGAGGGGGTATAGGCCATGAACTTCGGTGAATACATGTTCTCCCTCCTGCCCGGGCCCCTCAAGCGGGGGAAACGGGCCCTGAATCAGCTCTGCATCTTCTTGCAGGTCTTGGGCCGCTCCTTCGACCAATGCAAGCAAGTCCTCCTGCGGGTGCGGGAGGAGGCGTCCGTTCTCACCTGCTCAGACGCCATGCTCCCGGTCCATGGGCAGGATCGGGATATGCTCCGGCTGGACGGAGAGACCCTGGAGAACTACCGCATCCGCCTCGCCCTGAAAGCGAGCATCGCCGAGAAGGCCGGCACGAATGAAGGAATCCGGTATTTGGCCCGCGCCTTTGGATACGACCAGGTGGAGGTCATCCCCGGAGCAAAGCCGGACCACTGGGCCGAGGCCACCGTGTGGTTCATCGGCGGCGATATCGTACTGGATGACCGGGACCTGCTCCTTCAGGAGCTCAACAAGATAAAACCGGCCCGCACCCTACTCCATCTATCCAAAGAGCAGAGGTATCAGGCAGCTCTGCCCTTCGCCGCCGCCAAGGTGATTGGCAGGCAGATGACCATCAGTCAGGAGTGATCTTATGCCCTTCACAAAGCTGAAACTTACCACATTCGGCACCACCCTGGAGACCAAGTGGAAGCAGGGCAAGGGTGTCCATTTTACCCGCATTGCCATGGGGGATGGCCTGATCGGCAGCGGCTCCATGATCAACCGTACCGCACTCGTCCACGAACGGCACTCGCTGCGCATTGACGGCGTCGTGGCCACGGACGACGCAGCCCAGGCCGCTGTGATTGCCACCCTGGACAACAAGGATCTCACGGAGGGGTTCCTCTATCGGGAACTGGCACTCATGGCGCAGGACCCAGACACCGGACAAGAGGGCGCTTACCTCTACGACAATGCCGGTCAGGAGTGTGAGTTCCTGGATACCCAGAACAGCGGCGTAGTCATTTATGAACGTATGAAGCTGCTGATCCGCACGGAGCAAACGGACTCTATCACCTTTGATGCCTCCGGAAACCCGCTGAACATCACCTGGGCCGAGCTGGAAGGGCTCCTGGCGAAGAAGGCCGACCTCGGGAGCGACGGGAAGATAGTGACCGACCAGATACCGGATCTCTTTGTGGTAGGCGGGACGGAACCGGAGAAGGGCCCCGTGCTTTGGTTCGATACATCCGGGGGCCAGGCCGCCGCCAACGCCATGCTGGAGCTGGCAGAGGACAGCGGCGCATCGACCGTGACCGCTGAGGTGGAGGGAGATACCTATTCCATCCGCAATGCCACTGTGAATCAGGCCCCGACTGCCGGGGGCTATAATTTCGATTTGTTATAGGAGGCGTCTACGATGTCCAATGTAACGAAGAAAGCGATACTGCGAGCCTTGGTGGAGGGCGTACTGACCGATCTTATGGTCCAGACCAAAGCGGAAAATGTGTATCTGGACGATACCACCACCGTGGCCGCCAAGCTGGCTGAGATGGTAACCGCTATCAATGAGCGGGCCAAGAGCACGGACGTGACCACGCAGATCTCCGCTGCCATCAATGGCCTTATCAACGGAGCTCCTGACACCTATGACACTCTCAAAGAGATCGCCGACTACATCGCATCCCACGAGGATGTGGTGGCGGGTCTCAATGCGGCCATCGGGGCTAAGGCGGATAAGAGTACGGTGGAGGCGATCCAGGCTACGGTATCCGCCCTGGGCGCACTGGCATCCAAGAGCAAGGTGGCGGAAGCCGATCTGGATGACAGCCTGAAGAGCAAGGTCAACGCCGCCGCCCAGGGCAATCACAGCCACAGCAACAAGACAGTCCTGGATGGCATTACCGCCGAAAAGGTCGCCGGCTGGGACGGCAAGGGCACGGTATATGTCCAGGCAGCCCAGCCTGCCGGCCTGGCGGCGGGCGACCTGTGGATTCAGACGCTGGAATAGGAGGTACCCATGGCGACCTATGAATACAACGGTCTTATGACCGTAAAGGACGCGGCGGGCAACAAATACCTGCTCTATCCGATCACGAAGGCAGAGTGTGTGGATGGCCTGGAGGAAGCACTGGCCACAAAGGCCGCCGCCACCCACTACCACGCGGCCGGGGATATCAACAGCGGGATATTTGATTCTGCCCGCATCCCGAACCTGGATGCCAGCAAGATCGCCTCTGGGACTATGGCCGCCGCCCGCCTGCCCACTATAGCTGTCAATAAGGGAGGCTCCGGCAAGACGAGCTGGTCGGCCAACCGCCTGATCTATCCCTCGGCTTCCACCACCCTCGCCCAACTCGCCTTCCCGTCTGTGGCGGGATCTGTGCTTCGCCAGGGTACCAGTGGAGCACCCTATTGGACCAGCCTCCAGGACTTGGTTGCCGCCCTTGGGGATGCCGGGGGTGTACGGATTGCCACCGGCTCCTACACTGGCACAGGCACCTATGGGGCCGATAACCCGTGCAGTTTAACGTTCCCTTTTGTGCCCAGGCTCATCATGCTTTTGGGAGCCGAAAATACCGATGGGAGGTGGGAGCCAATTTTGGGATACAACGGCGGGAGCTATCATGTTAACGAGGTGTTTGCAGATATGCT
>Ga0129308_1000842_pt1 | contig 39297 bp, 39 predicted proteins | sample L827metagenome_FD_94440 | JGI IMG/M metagenome (GOLD analysis project Ga0129308, IMG submission 94440) | Ring-tailed lemur group fecal microbial communities from Wisconsin, USA - L827 metagenome | ecosystem: Host-associated > Mammals > Digestive system > Large intestine > Fecal | place: USA... | reverse complement strand
TGCGGCGCCGCCGTGAAGCAAGGCCACTGGCAGGTGGCCTTTTTGCGTATACCATGAAATGAAAGGGCCTTACCCATGCGTTATCATCCCCTGACACGCAACAATGAGTTCGCGCGCGCATACACGCGCGGAAAATCGTTCGTGCACCCGCATGTGGTGCTGTATGTGAACAAAAACCGTCTGGGCCGCACGCGCGTGGGCATCACCGCAAGCAAAAAAATAGGCAACGCCGTAACGCGCAACCGCGCGCGCCGCGTTCTGCGGGCCGCGCTGTACGAGGTGCTGCCGCCGGACGTGGGCGGGTATGACTTGGTGCTGGTGGCCCGCGGCCAGACACCGCGCCTGAAAAGCACACGGGTGGCGAAAACGCTGGAAAAGCAGCTGCGCGCCGCCGGCCTTGTGCAGGAATGAGTTTATGGTGAAGCGCTTTCTCATTTTTCTGATAAAAGGCTATCAAAAATTTATTTCGCCGCTTTTGGGTGACAACTGCCGTTTTTATCCCACCTGCTCGGCTTATGCCATCGAAGCGCTGCGGGTGCACGGCGCGCTCAAAGGCAGCCTTTTGGCAGCCTGGCGCATTCTGCGCTGCAACCCCTTCGGCAGGCCGGGGCTGGACCCGGTTCCCCCAAAGGGAAAATGGCGCAATGACCCGCCCACTCCGCTGCGGCCCGGACAGGCTCCGGCTGAGGATGGTGGGGAGAAGGAATAAGGAATGAGGCCGCGCCGCTTTCCGCACGGACACCGAAATACGCGCCGCATGCGCACGGCGCGTCCCACTTCACATAAAAAAACGCCCGGGCGCAGGGCAGAATAGGACAGCGAATATGAATTTCTTAGGTTTCCTCGCACCCCTTCTCGGCATCATTATGGAGTGGATCTACAAGCTGATCCCGAGCTATGGCTGGACGCTCATCATCTTCACGCTGCTTACGAAGATCCTGATGTTCCCGCTCAGCGTCAAGCAGCAGAAGAGCACGGCCCGGATGTCGGCATATCAGCCCATGATGCAGGAGATACAGAAAAAATGGGCCAATGACAAAAACCGCCAGCAGGAGGAGCTGATGAAGTTCCAGCAGGAGACGGGCATGTCCATGACGGCGGGCTGCCTGCCCATGGCTGTGAACTTCCTGGTGCTTTTCGGCCTCATCGAAGTTGTTTACCGTCCGCTGCAGTACATCCTGCGTGTGCCAAAGGAACTGATCGACAAAGCCGTGGAGCTTGCGAACAGCGCACTGGGCATGAACCTGATGGCAAACAATTTTACGGTTCAGAACGACATCATCAACGCGGTCAAATCCTCGCCGGACGTGTTTTCCAGTGTGTTCAGCGCGGACCAGATCGCCAGCATCAGCGATTTTAACTTTATGTTCCTGGGCATCGACCTTTCCCGGGTGCCCCATTTTGCTTTTGACGCGGCCAGCCTGATGCTGATGATCATCCCCATCCTCTCGGTGGTGACGATGATCCTTTCCCAGATCATCACCATGAAGATGAGCGGACAGGAGATGCAGGGCGCCATGAAGTGGATGCCCTGGATCATGAGCCTGATGTTCGTGTACTTTGGCTTTACGGTGCCGGTCGGCTTCTCTCTGTACTACACCGCTTCCAACGTTGTGATGCTCGTACAGTCCATTATCCTGAAGAAAATGTACGACCCTGAAGAGATGAAAAAGCAGGTCCAGGCGGAAATAGAAGCAAAACGCGCGGAAAAGAAGAAAAAGAAACAGGTAAAGGTGACCACAGACGACGGCAGGGAACAGGTAAAGGAAGTAAGCGAAGCAGAGCTTGCGCGCATCCGCCTTGCCCGCGCCCGTGAGTTGGACGAAGAACGCTACAAAGACGAATAAGCCCCCGGGCTTTCAAGGAGGGATATTTCCATGCGTGAAGTGATCAAAACAGGCAGAACGGTGGAGGACGCCACCGAGCTGGCGCTGGCCGAGTTGGGCGTAAGCGCCGAAGAGGCGGGCATTGAAGTGCTGGAGCTGCCCCAGCGCAGGCTGTTCAAGAGCATCCCGGCCAAGGTGCGCGCCTATGTGGAGGATGAGGAAGTCCCTGAGGCGCCTGCGCCCAAGGAAGAAAAGCCTTTGCCAAAGGCCGCGCCGAAAGCAGCCGAGTCGCCGGACGCCCCCAAGGCCGAGGCCCCTGCCGCGCAGCCGGAGCAGGCACAGCCCGCTGCAGGGCCTGTTGAGGAGCCCATCGACCTGGAGCAGAACCCTAAGGCCCGCGAGGCGGTGGAGTATCTGAAGGAGATCTGCGCAAAAATGGGCGCGCAGGGCCTGACCATCACGCCCGTCAAACAGGGCGAGGCCACCATCCTGAAGGTTGAGGGCGAGAGCGCCGGTACGCTGATCGGCCACCGGGGCGAAGTGATGGAAGCGCTGAGCTACCTGACAAGCCTTGTGGCAAACCGCGCGGGCGGCGACTACATGAAGATCGGTCTGGACATCAACCATTACCGCTCCAAGCGCGAGGCAAACCTGACAGCGCTGGCAAAGCGCATCGGCGCGAAGGTGGCCCGCACGGGCCGCGGCCACACGCTGGAGCCCATGAATCCCTATGAGCGCCGCATCATCCATTCCGCCATCAGCGAGATGGAGGGCGTAAAGAGCGAGTCCATCGGTGAGGGCGCAAACCGCCGTGTTGTTATTTCCAGCACCAACCCCAGCGCCCGCCCCCCGCGGGATAACCGCGGCGGCAAAGGCGGCAAGGGCGGCCGCCCCGCAGGACGCGGCGGCCGTGACGGCGCGCGCGGCCCGCGCCCGCCCCGCAAAGACGGGGAATATGCGGCCCGCACCAGCACTCCGGCCCGTGAATTTGCGGACCGCCCGCGCGACCCAAGCGCCGCGCCCACGGTACCCAAGCGCACGGAGACCATCAACGACGGCGCGGATCTGCCTCTGTACGGCAAAATCGAACTGTAAGCGCATATAACTGCCATCGGCGCTCCTTTCTGTTTTCAGGAAGGAGCGTTTTTTCGTACCGGGAAGGTTTTCCACACAGCAGCGGCCGCATGTTGAAAACTTTCACTTTTTTCCGCGCCCGCCGGACACGGAAACAAGCTCAGGCCATCGTCGCTGAAAAGACCGCGCCTGTTTGTGAAACAGACAAGGCTTTTTATTGGCCGCTGCTTATTTATTTTTGGAGCAAAGAGCATCAGAAACGGTTGAAGAGAAAAATAATCGTAGACTGAACAACCCCCTTTCCGTTCAATCGGGCCTCCTCTTCGCACAACAGCACCGGCGAAAGCGCAGGACGTCCCGCAGAAAATGTTCGGAACGTTTTCAACATGCGGCCGCTGCTGTGTGGAAAAATACTTCGCCTAAAAGAATTTTTTCGATCTTTGCGCTCCGGTATACCGGACAGGAAGAACGTCAAAAAATCGAACAAGAATAAAAACATATTGATAAACAATAAAAAATACTTGTATTTCAGAAAATATTATGATATACTGACCCCAACGACAATCGGTGGAGGAATCGTTATGAACTGGGACAAAGACAAAAGTGTCAAGCTTTCCAAATTCTGCGTCTGCCTTTTTATGCTCATTCTGGCAGGAGTTTGCATCGGTGCGCCATGGTTGTTCCGGCTGCTCATCCGCCTGCGCGTGCAGGACCTGGCCGGAAAATTTGAGCTGTTCCTCGTCAGTACCTATACGGCGGCCGTGCCCGCCGCTGCGGCGCTGTACGGCCTGTGGCGTTTGCTGCGAAACATCAGCGAGGGCGAGGTTTTTATCCCGGAGAACGTCTCCATCCTGCGCCTGTTGTCCTGGTGCTGCATCGCGGCCGGGCTGGTGTGTCTGTTCAGCGCGCTGTATTATATGCCGTTCCTTATCGTCAGCGCGGCTGCGGCATTTGTGGGCCTGATTTTGCGCGTGGTGAAGAATGTCTTTGCCGAGGCGGTTCGGCTCAAAGATGAAAACGACTATACGATTTGAGAAAGGACGTGCCGAAATGCCCATTGTGGTGAACATCGACGTGATGATGGCGCGCCGGAAAATGAGTGCGGGAGAGTTGGCCGAACGCGTCGGCATCACGCCCGCGAATCTTTCCATCCTCAAAAACAATAAGGCGAAGGCCATTCGTTTTTCCACGCTGGAGGCGCTGTGCAAGGCGTTGGACTGCAAACCGGCGGACATTCTGGATTACACGGAGGACTGACAAAATGGAACAGGAGAGAAAGCCGGCGGGCATGCCGTGCCCGTCTTGTAAAAGTGCGCCGTTTTCAAGGGCCGTGAAGCCCGCGGCGCAGGAGAATGCCGTGCAGGAGGCCGCCGCACCGCTCGGTACGCCCTGTCAGTACGGGGGCTCCGACGTCGGTCGGACAGAAAAGACGCCCGGCTTCACCGGAGTGGACGCGGTGTTTGCCTGTGGTTTCCTGGCCGTGGGCTGGCTGTTCTGGGAGCTTCAGCTCTGGAGCGGCTGGCGGTGGTTCGGCAATGCGGGCACGGGAACCGCTCTGTTCACGGCACTTTTTGCGGGCGCGGTACTGGCTTATGTGTATCTTGCAAAGCTGCGCCCGCCCCGGGAAAGCTGGTTCTGGCTGGCGGTACTGCTTTGCCTGGGGCTTGGCTATGCACTGCCCTACGGCGGCAGACTGTTGGGAGCCGTCCATTACGGCGCGCTGCTGTTCACGGCGGAATACTGGACGCTGAGTGCCACGGGCCGTCTGTTGAAAAGTGGAAAGACCTCTAATTGGCTGCCGCTGGACGTGCTCAACGCTCTGTTTGTTCTGCCCTGGGGCAACTTCATGCGTTTGCCTGCGGCGTTTATTTTTGGCTTGAAAGGGATTGGCCGCCGTGTGCGCGCGGCCCGTTCCGGGCCGGGAGAGCGAAGCCGGGGCAAACGCCTGCTGGGGGTGCTGGGTGGCGTGGCGCTGGCGCTGCTGTGCCTGTGCTTCGTGCTGCCGCTTCTGATGGCGGCAGACGACGGCTTTGCATCGCTGCTTTCGGGTTTTGTAGGCCGCCTTGCCGCATGGTTCTCCGGCTGGAGGGCTTCCTGGATGGAGTTTGTCGTGAAAGTGCTTTTTGCGCTGCCCACGGCTCTGTACCTGTATGGCCTTGTATATGGTTCCGTGCGCGGCCGCCGCGCCTGTGTATACGACAAAAAGGAGGTGTGCGCGGTGGAGCGGGGCCTGCGGTTCGCGCCCCGCTCCACGGTCCTTACGGCTTTGTTCATGCTGTGCGCGGTGTATCTGCTGTTTATCTCCATGCAGGCAAAATATCTGTTCGGCGCATTTTGGGGCGCACTGCCCGAGGGCTTTTCTTATTCCGAGTATGCGCGTCAGGGCTTTTTTGAATTGTGCCGTGTGGCGGCCATCAATATTGTTATTCTGCTGGCCGCCAATGTGATGAGCCGTGCGCAGGCTGCGGAAAACCGTCTGCTGCGGGTATGCAATACCGCGCTTTCGGCGCTGACGCTGTTGCTGCTGGCCACGGCAGCTGCAAAAATGGCGCTTTATATCGCGGCTTACGGCCTGACAGTGAAGCGCGTGCTTGCAAGCGTGTTTCTGGTCTGGATGGCCTGCGTATTCGTGTGCGTCATCCTGCGGCAGTTCCGCACTGTGGCGTTGGTGCGCGTCGCGGTGTTTCTGGGCGCGGTGCTGTTTGCGCTGTTGTGTGTGCTGCCGGTGGGGGACGGCATCAGCACTTATAATGCCGCCCGTGTACAGGCGGGCACGCTGGACCCGGATGTGATGGAGCAGGAGCTGCGCCCCCTCGTGTAACAAAATACCGCTCCGAAAAGAGCAGTTTTGCGCATGGCATCGTCAAGCACGCCTGCGGGCCGAAAGCATGGCCCACATTTTGCCGCCGGGACATGCCCCATCGGGTTTGGATGTACAATGCGCGAAAAAGGGGGAAAGAAATATGAGGAAAAAGCTTTGCTCTGCGGCTGTTTGCTGCCTGATGCTTTTTCTTACGGCGTGCAGGCTTGCTTCACAGGCGTCGGTGGCGGCTCTGGTGGAGCGGGACGCACAGGCGCTGGAGGCGCTGGCGGGTAAGATCGCTCTGGCAGGCGACGCGGGTGACGCAGAATATCCGGGAGTGGACCGCATCTCTTACGACAGCCGTACCGGACAGGTACAGTTTGAATGCGGGGTCTCGGGCTTTGCATCCCAGACAAGCTATAATGGTTTCTATTATTCGCCCGGGGATGTTCCGCTGGGCTTCGGCGGCACAGGGGATATGACGCTCGCTCCGTCGGGCGCGGGCTGGTGCTGGGAAGAAACGGAGGGGGACAACTGGTATTACACCGAGAGGCTGCGCAGCGGCTGGTATTACTACGAAATGCATTTCTGACGGCCGCGCGGCGCCCGCACACTTGACGCAGGCGCGCTTTTTGCGTACAATTTCCTTTGGCATTTCATTGAATTACAAAGGAGAGGAAACGACATGAAGGCACGCATTCCCAAACACCGCGAATTCATCATCAACCTCGCGGAGGATTACGAAAAGAAAGACGAATGCTGGGACAAACTGCAGGAGATCATGGAGGCATATAAGAAAGAGGGAAAATCCGTTTATACGCCCACGTTCATCGAGGACAACGAGGATAAGGTGAAAGCACTGCAGGAGCAGTACGAGTTCACTTATACCGTTGAGGAGCGGTGACGGTGCAATCTTTCCTGCGGCGCGGGAAAGGAGCACACAATGGAATTTTTTGCAGGAATCGGCGCGGGCTGGATGAACCTTGCCAGCCTGGCTTTGGGGCTTTTGGCCTGGGTGCTGCCCGTGGCGGCGATGATCCGCACGGCGGCCCGGCCGCGCGCGCTGCATCCGGCGCTGCCCTTGGTATGCGTCAGCTTTGCCGCCTGTGCGGCGGCACTGTATCTTCAATTGCGTTATCATGCGCATCTTTCGCGCATTGAGGATGTGGGAGCTTTTTTGGATACGGCGCAGGCGGCTGCGTTCGCATCGGCCGTGCTGCTGTGCGTGACGCTGGCGCTGAACGCCCTTGCGCTGGGCGCGGCGGCCGTTTGCGCGCGGAAAGCGGCGGACCGGGCGTAAGCAGCCCAAAATAACCGTAAAAAAAGAATGCCCGGCCCCGTAAAGCAGCACGGGGCCGGGCATTCTTCATTGTTCCGCAATAAAAATTTCTCCGAATGACCCTTTAAAAATCTGGTGAAGCAGGGTTGAATGTTTTACGAGAAGGAACAGAGGAAATACTGTGTTAAGCCTGCTTTCAACGATACATGGCCTGAGAGCTATATTTTCCGGGCCGAGGAAAGCGCAGGCTTTGCGGTGCGGAGTCAAAGGCTTATTTCAGAATTTCCCGTTGCTCGGCCAGAAGCTGTTCCTGATATGCGCCCGCAAAAGTACCCGCCAGGAAACGGGGCAGCGCTTCGGAGACAAGGCGCTCCCAGCTCGTTTTTTCCTTGCCGACAAGAATGGGATAGAACAGCGCGTCTGCGTGCCGCGCGGCGGCAAGATCGCCCAGGGCGTCGCCAACCATCAGCACATGGCTCGGCGCATAGCCCTTGGCCGAAAGCGCCGAAAGGCAGGCCTCCTTGGTGCCTGCGTCCTGGCCCAGAACGACGTCCATATGCTGGACAAGGCCGTGACGCGTCCATTCTTCCGCCAAAGCCTCGCTGTTGGCGCTGGAAACAACGGCGGTGTCCGTCAGCACATGGATCGCCGCCAGGGCCTCCCTGCAGCCGGGAAACGACCGGGAATCATCGCCCATGGCGGCGATGGCCGCGTTGACGGCGCGGCTCCATTCCAACGCTTTTTGCAGGCCCGCGCCGCCGCCGGCCGCAACGGCTTCCTCCAGCGCCGGGTTTGAAAGCTTGGGCGCCTTTTCCACCCAGGCGCACAGTTCGTCCGCGCCGGGGACACGCACGCCGTGTTCCGCCAGCATGCGCATCGTGGCGGCAAGCCCTTTAAAGCGGTTCACGCCGCGGGTGCGGCTGTACAGGTTCACTTCCATCCAGTGGGGGGTGATGAGCCCGGCGTATTTCTCCAGCCCGTACACACGGATGAGCTGGGGGCAGAAGGCCTGATGATGCTTGGAATCCATGGTGTCCATGGCGCAGCCGTCGGAATCCACGCACACAAGCCATTCTTTTTTGGGGGTGAACGCGGCGAACGGATTTTCAGACATAAGCTTCCTCCTTGGATTTGAATGGTTCATATGGTTGCAGGGGCCGGAAAGCAGGAAAGGCGCGCGGGCCGCATTATGCCCGCGCGCTTTTTTGCAAAAGATTCACAGATGGGTGTCCCACATGCCGCAGAAGCTGTCGATGGGGTCTTTGCCCTTGAAAGCTTCCGGCCCGGCCATCAGCTCGTCCACCAGCACATCCAGCGTGGCGGGAGCGGAATCGTAGGTGTTGATATAGGTGCGGGCCTGGGGAATGTCCGCCAAGATCGTCGGCTGCTGGCAGCCGATGACGATAACAGGGAGCTCGAACACATACCAGGGAATCTCGCCGCCGCCCTTCGTCATGCCGAAGCCCGGGCGCGCCACGGCCTGGAAGCCGCCGGCCACGTCCACAAGTGTGATGATAAGATCCTGTGCGCCCACAAAATCCGCAATGGTATCCTTGCCTGCGAAGTAGATGTTGAAATCCACTTTTTCGCCCGCGGCGATGCGCTTTTGGATCTTGTCCATCGGGCTTTCGTACAGCGTTACTTCAAAGCCCTTGGCTTCCAGCTTTTCTTTCAGGCTCTCGGCTGCGTTTTTGCCGCCGCCCATCAGCTTTTTCATCGCGCCGCCCAGGCCCTTGGCCTCCAGCCCGGTGACGTACACGATCATGATGCGCCTGTACTTTTCCGGCGTCATGGGCAGCACGTCCGCGTCCTTGTATTTCACCAGCGTCAGCGCATGCTCGGAGATCTCTTTCTGCATGGCCCTGTGCGCGGCGCAGCCGATAACCCTTTCCATCTCGGCGGCGGGGGGAACAAGCTCTGTCCGTGCCTTTTTGTGCAGGCCCATATGGGCTTTCAGCGCCAGGATACGGTGCAGGGCGTCATCCAGGCGTTCGTCGGTGATGACGCCGTTTTTGTAACCGTTCATCATGGAGGCGAAGTCTTCGTCCATGTCGTTGAAGAACAGGAACATGTCGCAGCCTGCGGCAATGGCGGCGGGGATCATGTCGCTGCGCTTCATGCGGCAGGTGAGGCCCACCATATGGCTGGCGTCTGTGAGCACCATGCCGTTGAAGCCCATTTTGCCCTTGAGCAGGTCCGTCAGCAGCTCCTTAGACAGCGTGGCCGGCATGATGTCGTCGTCCTTGATGTCCGGGTTCATGGCACGGGTATAGCTGGGAAGCATGATGTGTCCGGCCATGATGGCCTCCAGCCCGTTGTCGATGAGGTTTGCGTAGATTTTGCCGAAGGTGGCGTCCCATTCCTCGCAGGAAAAGGTGTTGACGCTGTTGGCAACATGCTGGTCACGGTCATCCAGGCCGTCGCCGGGGAAGTGCTTGGCCGCGCAGCAGAAGCCGGGCACCTCGTGCGCGCCCTCCATGTAGGCCTGGGTCATTTCCATCACGCGCTGCGGGTCGTTGCCGTAGGTGCGCAGGCCGACGACGGGGTTGTGCCAGTTGTAGTAAATATCGGAAACCGGAGCGAAACTGAGGTTGCAGCCAATGGCCGCGGCCTCCGTGTTGGCCATTTTGCCAAGCGCTTTGGCGTATTTTGCATCGCCCGTCGCGCCGATTTTTGTCTGTGCGCCGATCATTGTGCCGTTGCTGCACGCGCCGTTGCCGCCGTTCTCGGTGTTGCAGGCGATGATGAGAGGAATTTTGGAGTTTTCCTGCAGAATACGGTTCTGCTCATGCACCTCGGCCGCGGTGCCGGGATTGTAGCGGATACCGCCGATGTGGTATTTGTCAACGGTCATTTTCAAATATTCCTCGGTGCGGGAGGAACCCATGTTGAAAAACAGCTGGCCGATCTTTTCCTCAAGCGACATCGAGGCGATGGTGTCCTCCACCCACTGCACGGCCTCGTCATCCAGGTAATAGGGCTTTGCACGCATATCCACGGGCATTCGATCAGATCCTTTCTTTTTGTTTTGTTCCGGTTGATTATTTTGTGCAGCCTTGCACCAAAAGAAGAGTGATTGCGAATTGGTAAAAAATAACCTGCAAAATCTTTCGATTTTATTTAAAATTAACAAAGAAAATCGCAAAAGTCAATGACATATCTTGCGAAACTGTGCTATACTGAAACCACGAAATACAATATCAGGAGGAACTGTGCATGGAAGTGCTGGAGCGTCTGACCCCTTATGTGGAGCTTGTGCATCTTCTGCTCAATACAAATTTTACTTATCTGACGCGCAAGCTGGCGCCAAGCGATTCGCTGGACCGCGCGCGCATCCCGTCCGCCGTGGCCAAAAGCTACGACGAGGTGCTGTTCAGCGGCGTCCTGTTCGACTGTGTTCCCGGCATCCCGTGCGAGATCAAAACCCCTTTCGGCATATGCTTCACGGCGCTGGCGCTTTGGAAGGGGGACGGCTTCGTGCTCATCGGCCCCTATCTGCCCGAGCGGGCGGACGGCGCGCAGCTGGAGGAGATCCTGGCGTCCCAGGGCGTGCCGCTGGGACTGAAGGAACAGTACAGCGTTTATTACAGAGACCTTCCCACGCTGAGCCGCGGCAAGGTGCGCGCCGCACTGGGCGTACTGGCGGCGGGCGTGTACGGCGAGAGCCTTGCGTCCAGCGCTTTCAGCAGCCGGGATATCTCCCCGGAGGACCCGTCGCCTTGTCCCGTATTTGAGGAGGATTCCATGCAGGTGCGCGCGGACGCCATTGCACGGCGGTATGAGGGAGAGCGCAGGCTTATGGAAGCGGTGGCCCGCGGCGATATGCGCGCGGCCGACATGGTGGAGGAGACAACTCTGCGGCTGGAGCGGGTTCCCAATAAGCTGCGCAACCGGAAAAACCTGTTCATCGTGCTCAATACGCTGATGCGCAAGGCTGTGGAGGCCGCGCAGGTGCATCCGTTTTATATCGACGCCATCAGCGCCAAATGGGCCATGCGCATCGAGGCGGTGGAGCAGGAGGCCGACCTTTATCCCATGCGGCGGGAGATCGTGGAGGATTACTGCCGTCTGGCGCAGACGCGTTCCATGGCCAGCTATTCCCCCAATGTGCGAAGTATGCTCACATATGTGCAGTTCAATCTGGCCGAGAGCATTTCGCTGGAGGCCATTGCCCGGCAGCTGGGTGTGAACGCCAGCTATCTTTCCAGCCAGTTCAACCGTGAGGTGGGCAAAAGCCTGCCGGAATATGTTTCGGAAAAGCGCATTGCGGAGGCCAAGCGCCTGCTGCGCGGGCGCGCGCAGCTGCCCATTGGGCAGATCGCCGCGGCCGTGGGCTTTTCAGACGTGAATTATTTTACAAAGGTGTTCAAGAAAAAAGCGGGGCAGACGCCCAGCGCCTACCGCGCGGCACAGCGCGCGTTGGCGGCGGAGCAGAAAGAGATATGAATATGCGGCGGCCGGAACCCGGCCGCCGCATATTTTTCCTTATTCCTGTTCCCGTCCGCTCCGCAGGGGCTTGCGCGCTTTGAGAATGAGCATCATCGGCCGCCGCAGCTCGTCGGCCATGCCGGGCACGGCGTCCAGCATCTCCCGCGTGGGCTGCGGCTCCACCAGCGCCTCCAGCGCGAAGCCACGCGCCAGAAGCGGCTGCACATAGCCCGTAACGGTGCGGTGGTATTTGCGCATATGCTCGCCTAAAAACACCGCGTCCCGGGGCCCCTGCTCAAAGTATCGGTCCACGGGCCAGTGCAGCGGGGCGCCGCCTGCGTCCCGCTGCCAGTCCTGCGGTCCCTGGGCCGTGAACACCGGATGCTCCGCCGAAAAAATAAACCATCCGCCGGGGGACAGCGCGTCCCAGACCATGCGGCACACGCCCGCGTAATCTTCCACATAATGCAGCGCCAGTGAACTGAGAACGACGTCCCAGGCCGCAGCGGAGGGCCGCATATCCTCAATGGCCGCGCGCCGGTATTCCACGACGGGGCTGTCGGTCATGGCGCGGGCGCGTTCCAGCATACGTTGGGAAAGGTCCGTCCCAAGCACACGGGCCGCGCCGTGCTCGGCCGCGTACCGGCAATGCCATCCGAACCCGCAGCCAAGGTCCAGCACGCGCTTGCCGGCAAGCTCCGGCAGCAGCGCTTTCAGCGCCGGCCATTCACCCGCGGCGGAAAGCCCCTGCTCGGAACGGGGCATATGGCTGTACTGCTCGAAAAATACGCTGTCATCGTATTTGTTTTCTTTCAAAAAAGCACTTCCCCTGCATGTTTTCTTCATGGTAACACATCTGTTTTGCGGCGGCAAGCCTGCGCGGCAGGCCTTTTTTGCGCAGGTGAGGGCCTGTTTTGCGCAGCTTGCTCCGAAGCGCTTGCAGCGGCGGCCCGGGGCGTATATCATAAAGATGCGGCCGCAAGATAAACACAAACAAAGGGGGAGGGGCTGTTGAAGATCCGTATCTGTGAGGACCCGGCCTGCGCGGACACCGAGGTGGTGGTGCGCTGCAGGCAGCTTGACGACACGGCGCTTTCGCTTTTGGCGCGCCTGCGCGTTTACGACGCGAAGCTCACCGGAGAAAGGGACGGCGCCACCTACATTCTGGCGGCGGCAGACGTGCTGTATGCCGACACGGCGGACAAAAAGACGTTTCTTTATACAGCGGACGCCGTATATGAAACGCCCCTGCGCCTGTACGAACTGGAGGAGCAGCTTGCCGCGCGGGATTTTGTGCGCGCGGGTAAATCGGTGCTGTTGAATTTTGCCCATGTGGCGGCGCTGCGTCCGGATTTCGGCGGGCGAATGCGGGTGACGATGTCCAACGGCGAGGTGGTGGTGGCGTCGCGCCAGTATGTGCCCGCCCTCAAGGCAAAGCTGGGGTTGTGAGCCCTATACCGGAAAAGGAGTGTTTGCTGTGAAAAAATTTTTTGATATCGTAATGCCTGTAAAGACGGCCGCGTGCTATATTTTTACGGCCACCATGTGCGTGTATGCCGTTCTGGATCTGGTCTTCGGCTGGGGCGGTCTGCCCGATAACTACCTGTTTTCGTTTCTGCTGCTGTCGCTGGCGGGCGGCGTGCTGCAGATCGTCGCGTTCACAGAGCTTGTCATCAAAAGGCTGCGCTATACGCTGCGGCTGTTCGTATTTGCAGTGCCGTATCTGGCGGTGCTTTCGGCCATTGCCGCCGGGTTCGGCTGGCTGCCCGCAGCGCAGCCGGGCGCATGGGCGCTGTTTTTCCTGATTTTCCTGGCGGTGCTTCTGACGATGACGCTGGGGTTCGAATTGTATTACCGCATCAGCGGCAAAAAATACGACGGCCTGCTGGGCCAGTACCACGCTTCCCGTACACGGGATGAAAACAGCCGGGGAGAACACTGATGCATGCGGCGGAAAGCCGCATGAAAGGAATGAAAAGTTTTCAACAAAAGGGGCCTGCGCGGTGGAAAACCGCACAGGCCCCTTCCGTTTATCCTAAAGCTGCAGCCTCAGCTGTTTTTCAGGATGACGCGCTCCACAACATCGGCCACATCCTCGCATTTGTCGCAGCATTTTTCCAGGCGGTCGAACAGCGCCGTCCAGGCCATCACGTCCACAGGCGCGCTGGCATCCGCGTACAGCGTATGCATGGCGTCTGTGTACAGCTTATCGCCTTGCTCCTCCAGGCCGTTTATCTCAACGATCTGGGTGTGGATGGTCTTGGATCTGCGGAAATTGGGAAACTCCTCCATCATGGTCCTGAGCGCGGCGCAGCAGTCCGCGATGACCTGTGCGAAAGCCTGCGCCTCGGGCCGCAGCGTGCGGATATTGAACATATACAGCCGCAGCAGAACATCCTCAATGCTGTCTGTCACGTCGTCGATGGTGCCGGAAAGCTCCATGATATCTTCCCGGTCAATGGGGGGCAGGAACTCGCGCACAAGCTGTTCCATCGTGCCGTGCTTTGCGATATCGGCCGAGTGCTCGATTTTGTGCATGGCCTCGATATGCCCGGGCAGCGCCTCCGGCTCATAGTGGTCAAACACCGTGCAAAGCATGTCCGCCGCAGCGCAGGCGGAATTTACGCCGCCCACAAAGGCCTCAAAATAATCCGTTTCCTTTTTTCGTGCCATTTTCACGTTCTCCTTCCTATTCTCAGAACAGCCACATGAACAGCCGCGCCATCAAAAAGCCAATGGCCCCGCACCCAGGGAACGTCAGCGCCCACGTCAGCCCCATTTCCTTTACCACGCCCCAGTTCACGCTGGACAGCCGCCGCGCCGCGCCCACGCCCATAATGGCGGTGGTCTTGGTGTGCGTTGTTGAAACAGGGATGCCAGTCAGCGAGGAAAGCAGCAGGCAGGCCGCGCCCGCCATGTCGGCGGCAAAGCCCTGGTATTTTTCCAGCTTCACCATATCCATGCCCACAGCCTTGATGATGCGGTAGCCGCCGATGGAAGTGCCCAGAGCCATTACGGCACTGCACAGCACCATCAGCCACAGCGGGATCTGGAAGTTGGTGACGTTGTCCTGTCCGTTGGCCAGAAAGATGCCCAGCATGAAAACGCCCATAAACTTCTGGCCATCCTGTGCGCCGTGCATGAACGCCATAGCCGCGCCGCCCGCGATCTGTGCGCCGCCGAAAAAGCCCGTGGTGCGCCGCCGGTCCATGTTTTTGCACAGGAACTCCACCAGCCTGGCCGCGGCCCAGCCGAATGCGAAGCCCAGCAGAGTAGACAGAACCAGGCCGTACAGGACCTTGATCCATTCGCCGCCGTTGATGCCCGCAAAGCCTCCGTGCAGCGCGATGGCCGCACCGGACAGCCCGGCGATCAGGGCGTGGCTCTCGCTGGTGGGGATGCCGAACCACCAGGCGGCCGTGGCCCATGCCACGATGGCCACGAGCGCCGCGCACAGCGCCGTCAGCGCGTCCGCAGTGTTGCCGCCGAAATCCACCATGTTGTAGATGGTGGCCGCGACGCTGGCGTTCACCATGGTCATCACCAGAACACCCAGGAAGTTAAAGACAGCTGCCATTAAAATGGCGCTGCGCGCGCTCATCGCGCGGGTGGAAACACAGGTGGCGATGGCATTGGGCGCATCCGTCCAGCCGTTCACCAGCACCACACCCAGCGTCAGCGCCACGGTGACGGCCAGAACCGGGTTCGCGGCAAGCTGCGCCAGAAATTCACTCAGAGAGATTGTCAAGCAAAGCCCTCGCTTTCTTTTTACAAAAAACTTACCATACCTTTACAAGTATAATGGCAGTTCCTGACAAAAGCCAGAGGGGAAGGACATGATTTTACATTTCCTTTACATAACTTGCCGAAAAAACAGTCTTTTCCGGGGTCCGGGCATAGAAAAGGCCGGACGGCACACAGAAAAAACAGAAAGGAAAAACGCTCGGAGAAAAGCCATTGTGCCTTTGCGAAGTAAGGTGCAAGCCGCGCGGAGGGTGCCGCGAAACGGGATGGCGGCGCGCCCGCGGGCATGTGCAGATGCTGTGTAGGGGCTCTGGTGCAGACAACCGCGCCGAACGCACAGCCTCTGGTGCGAACACGCCCTTTTTTCATTCAAAACAACTCCGCGTCACCCTGCGGGGCTGACGCCGGGGCGTATAGAGAGCCGGCTCTCGAAGCGCAGCGTGCGCGGCTCAGCACGGCATTAGGCATTACAGCGGCAGGTCCCGCCGGCTGAACACGGCCGTGCCCAGCGCGTAAAAACCAAGCCCCAGCGCCAGCAGCACGGCCGCGCCTGCGTACGCGGCGCCGTCGCCGCGGAAAAGGCCGGTGGGGTCGAACAGGGTGAACACGGTGGCGTATTTCAATTTTTCCAGCCGGCCGCTCATGTTGGCCAGCATGCGGATGAGGAAAAACAGCACAGGAACGCCCGCGCCCAGCGCCACGGAAAGGCGGCTCTCGTTGAACAGGCAGGAGGCGAAAAAGCAGAACCCGCCCAGCGCCAGATGCAGGCACAGCAGCCCGGCGTTCACCACAAGATAGGCGGGGACATCCAGCTCGCCGGGAAACATCGCGGCGGCGCAGCCCACGGCCAGCGCCGTACAGTAGGCGGTAAGCAGCGTACCGCCCGCAATGAGCACCAGCGCTTGGGTGCGCGCCACCCGCGCCCGGGTGTTGGGCGAGGCCAGCAGATAGGCCATGCTGCCTGTGTCCACCCAGCGCGCGACCAGCCGATTCGCCGCCAGAATGGAAAATACCAGAGGCAGAAGCAGCAGCAGAAAGCCGTACAGATAGTTGATGAGGAACCCGCCCAGCGAGCTGCTGCCCGCCTGCATGCCCACCATATTCATGAGCTGAGGCATGGCCGTCACGATCTCGTCCAGTGTGGCGTTGAGCTTGGGGTCGAACATGGCTGTGATCATGGACACATACAGCGAAAGCACGGCCGCAAAAACCACCCATGTTTTCCACAGCGATCTTGCGCTGCGCCGGAAAAGCACACCGTTCATCAGTTCTGCGCCTCCTTTCCGTAATAGTGCAGGAACACGTCCTCCAGACTTTGACGCGGCGCGTCGATGGACGTCACCGGAAAGCGGGCCATCGCGGTGGTCAGAGCGGACATGCCGTCCCGCACGCGCACCGTCACCGTGCAGCCCTGCACAGCCTGCACCCGCAGGCCGGGCGCGGCCGCAAAAGCTGCCGCGGCATCCGGTGTGGAAAGCGTGACGGAATAGGTGCGGCTGCGACGCGTCTTCAGTGTGCCGATCTCCTCCACGGCGGCCAGGCGCCCCTCCCGCAGAATCCCCACGCGGGCGCAGGTGCGTTCCACCTCCTCGAACATATGGGAGGACATCAGCACGGTCTTGCCGCGCTGCTTTTCCTCCAGGATCAGGTCGATGAAGCGGTTCTGCATCAGCGGATCCAGTCCGCTGGTGGGTTCATCGAGGATGAGCACCGCCGGGTCATGCATCAGCGCGCATACAATGGCCACCTTCTGCTTCATTCCCTTGGACATGCGCCGTATCCGGCCCGAGGCGTCCAGCTCAAAGCGCTCGCAAAGCTCTCCGGCGCGGCCCGTGCCCCGCATGCCGCGGTAGGCGGCCAGAAAGCGGATGAACTCTCCGCCGCGCATATCGTCGGGCAGGGCGGGCTCGCCCGGAATATAGCCCATATTTTTTTGAATGGCCGCGGTCTGTGTGCGGCAGTCAAGGCCGTTGATCGTGCAGGCGCCGGAATCCGGCGCAAGGAACCCCATCAGCTGGCGGATGGTGGTGGTTTTTCCTGCGCCGTTTGGACCAAGAAAGCCGAACACCTCTCCCTGCTCCACGGCGAACGAAACGTCGAACACGCCGTGCCCGCCGCCGTAATCCTTTGTGATGTGCGAAAGCGCGATCACGCTCATAAATATTCCTCCTTGTAGGCGATCTTGCGGAACATTTCTTCCCAGCCGCTGTAATCGGCCAGGATATCCTCAAGCCGCAGCGGCACGCCGGCGCGCTGCTTTTCGTTCATGTAGCCCTCGGTCATCCAGGTCAGCATGCGCAGAAGCTGGGCAGGGTCCACACCGGGACGGAATTTGGAAAAATCGATGTTGGAAAAATACTGCGCGAAGCTGCCGGTGAGGTCCCCGTTCAGCCTGGCCTGTACCGCGTCGGAAACCGCCTCGCCCCGGGAATAGAAGGCGCGGATGGAAAATTCCAACAGATAAGGGCAGCGCGTCAGCAGTTCCAGCTTGGCCCGTGCGCCGATGTGCATCAGCTCGAAAAAATCCGTCACGCCGTCCAGCTTCTGCCGCAGCACCTGCCCGCGCACCTGCTCCAGCGCGTAGTCGTACAGATACAGGTACAGTGACTGCTTGTTGCGGAAATAGTAGAACAGCAGCCCCTTAGAGATGCCCGCCTTAGCCGCGATATCGTCGGTGGAGGCGTGCTTGTAATCGTTGCGGGCGAATACCTCCAGCGCGGCGTTCGTAATGCGCGCCCGCTTTTCCGGAGACAGTGTGAAAAATTTTTCGTTCAAGGCAGTCCCTCCCGTTCCGCCGCAGGTTTGACCGGCCGGTCAAGTTTCATTATACGGCATTGACCGGGGCGCACAAGCCCCCTGGCGGATTAATTTTGTATTAAGACACACAGCGGCGCGGCGGGGTGCCTCCGGTCCGCCGGCCGCGCCCTCCTCCCTGCGGAGAGGAAGGTCCACCCCGCAGCAAAAAATTTACAGATCGTTTTCTCAGCCATTTTCCGGGGCGCGCGGCGGCACAGAGCGTCAGAGCGTTCAAAAAAGCGCTCCGGAAGCAAAACGGGCAGATCCGGCCGCCGCACGGGGCGCACGGGAACGGCGTGCGGCGTCATACCATAGAGCAGGCGGCCGGGCGCTTGCGGCCCGCGCCGCAATCAACAGAAAGGAGCGATTGAAGACCATGAATGAAAACGACCTGCAAAACGCAGGGCAGAGCTGCCGCTGCCATCTGGCCATTGCCACAGTGCCGATGCAGTGCTTTGAACAGATCTATCCGGTGTCCGAGGCGTTGTGCCGCGGCACGCTGTTCGCGGCGCTGGACCTGCCGTTTTGTCCTCCGGAGGTGCGGTATGAACACTGAATGCACCTGTGTATCCAAGGTGGAGCGTGAGCTTGCCCAGCTCAGCTTTGCAATGGATGACCTGCGCCTGTTTCTGGACACGCACCCCTGTGACAAAGCGGCCCTTGCGGCCCACGAGGAAGTGCGCGCCCGGCGCGGCATCGCGGTAAAGCAGTACGAACGGCTCATCGGGCCTGTAAACTTCTATGACGCAGGCGGCACGTGTACCTGGAACTGGACGTGCGCGCCCTGGCCGTGGGAAACGGAGGACGAAAACGATGTGGAGCTATGAGAAACGCCTGCAGTTCCCGGTCCGGATCAAAACGCCTAACGCGGCGGCGGCAAAGGTGATCATCACCCAGTACGGCGGCCCGGACGGCGAGCTGGGCGCGAGCATGCGCTATTTGTCCCAGCGCTACACCATGCCCTGGCGCGGCGTGGCGGGCCTGCTGACGGATATCGGAACCGAGGAGCTGGCCCATCTGGAGATGGTGAGCGCCATTGTATACCAGCTGACAAAGGGCCTTTCCGCGGACGAGATCAGGCGGCAGGGCTTCGACACCTATTTTGTGGACCATACGGCCGGCGTGTGGCCCCAAGCGGCGGGCGGTACGCCGTTCACGTCCATGTGCTTCGCCAGCAAGGGCGACGCCATCACGGATCTGCACGAGGACATGGCAGCAGATGGCGCGACTGCGTAAGAACAACGTGGTTGAAAATCCGTATAAACACTATATTTTTTGTAGGACGAGCTTTTTCATGCTGCGTTATCATAAGGACAACTTGCTAAAAACAATAGGACAAGCTGTTTTCAACCAAAAGTAGATTTTCCCTTTTCGCCCGCCTATCAAAGAAACCGCCGCATGTCAGAGACATGAAAAAGAGTAGTCATTTTCTGCTTTGAACAGACAGGATTACAGTGCTCACGAAAAAGCATATGAAGTCGTTTGTGTGCAAACAGAAAAAAATTTCCACGAAGCGTGTTGAGGTGAGATTTTTTAGGGATGGAATCTGAATATTATAGTGCTAATAAAAAATATGTCTTTCTTCTGATTCAAAATTCAGAAGAAATGAAAATGAATGAAATCGTACTGAGTCAATATGCAGGAAATTCCCTTACAAAACGAAAAGAAAGGCCTCTTTATATATTGTAAGCATCGATGCTGCAAAAATAAAAAGAAGAGGTAAGTATGTATTATGTATGTAAATTATAATCTTTATAGTAAAATCACTCCGATCAACCAGAATAATCCGGCGTACAACGGAAAATTCAGTGCAAGCTGTGCCTTTATCTGTGCTGCTATGGTTCTTAATAAAGACCCCAATGACATGGTCGCAGCGGGACTCAATCATGCCAATGCCAACTGGACAGCGATTGCATCCCAATGTGGGAAAACGGCACAAGACACGAACAGTATGTCTCTGGCGACCGTTCTCAGCCATCTGAAGAATGGCTATCCTGTAATCGCTAAAAGCTCTTGGTAATCCGCATTGGGTTGTTATTTATGGATATGAGGGACTTGATACTGTTGTCCAGGCCAATAACTTCCGTTGTGTGGACGCGGCGGATGGCAAAGCAATGACTTTGGAACAGTCTTGGGCATATACGGAAGTCACACGATTTGTCATTTTCAAGTGAGCATTTAAACAGTTTGGAGCAGAAGGGCAGCAACAATTCGTTGCTGCCCTTCTGCTTGACTATTTGGTTGGGAAATTATACTATAAAATTAATTCTTTAATAGATGAATTTTGAGTTATATATTTCTAGTTTATTCGTTTTATACGAGGAGGGATGCTGTGTGAAAAAATTTGCAGTTCTGATAGTATTATGCGGCGCATTATTATTGGACGGTTGCTCCACGGCAAGTTCTGGATCGGTATCTTCGTCAGTGTCCACTTCGTCAACGCCGAATGCAGACATTTTATCTTTTATGAGCATTGAAAAAATAGGGCGACTTGAAGATTTTAGTTTAGTTGAATTTTCAGAGGATAATTTGCTGTATCTTGGATCGGAACTAGGTATTGGAGGGGCAAATCGAATTGCGGCGATTGGTCATCATATTTTTGTATATAGCTATCCACATGGTACGACCGCTATTCAGTCTCTCGCTTCAGAGCGATCCTGCATTTATCAAGTTGATGCTAATACATTTCAAGTCTCCGCTATATTTGAAATAGAAGAAAAATGTATGGTTTCTTTTGTATCTGATAGTATCATAATCGCTTATGTTGATCGTATAGAGCAGTATAACAGCGATTTTGAGATTATCGCATCCTATAATATTCCTTCATCTATAAATTATCCATCTGATATTCTTAATAGCTCTTTTTTAGCGTTAGATGATTCACATGTTATTTATGTCACTGAAATAGGACAATCAGCAATCATCCTTAACCTGGAGACAATGATAGAAATTGCGATGCCAAAATTTGTTTGGGAGGGGCAGGAGCGCAGTTATTGGAATTTCCAGCGTACAGGGAATCCGGATGTTATTAGTTGCTATTCTTACGGTCCACCTGTTACGCTGTTTGTAAATTGGAAAACACAAGAAGTTTTGTTTATGCTACCGCACGCTGAAACGGAAATTAATACATGTGCATTGAGCACTTCTGCTTTCGTAATGTATCAGCTAGACACACCTTATACTGGATTGCTGGGCCAGACGATTGATCAAGACGGTATTTTTGAGGTGCGAGAAAGCAATCCTTATACAATATATGATTGTGTGACAAAAAAGCAATTGCAAATTCCTGCTTGTGATGAAGTGGATTTTGTTTACAGCTCTTCAGTGCGGGCCAATGCTGAGCAAGTCTATTTCATTATTGGGATGGCATATCCTCAGGAAGATAAAATCGAGAGTTACTTATATAGGCTGCATGGTGAGTCGGTAATAGATGGGACAAAAGAGGACACCTTTGCGTTCTATGATTCGATAGAAAGTGTGCCGTTTCAAAATATGAAATATGAATACAATGGCAGTAGAATTACAGTGAATGATGTTGCATGGCTGGATGCTCCGGGAAATCAAGTGTTTAAAGGGAAAGTAATTAGCAATGAAACGACAGTGTTCATTCGCCTGTATTTTTCCAATGGGTCTTTTCGGTGGATGAGTGCAAATTATGGAGAAGATCAAACTGCAAGTGCATATATTTTACCACCGCAGTCTGATGATAAAGAGTTTGTGCGTATCGAAGATAATATTCTTTGGACAGAAGAAGGCGATGGATTCGATACAGAGACACTGCAATGGCTTGAGGATGGGGTTCCAATAGCAGAAACAGAATTGCTTTATTTTTAATCCTTATCGTAGATAAAAGCGTTCCGCCCATTTTGGACGGAACGCTTTTGTAAACAATTATTTTGCGGCAGTCGTTTTCATGCGGTCGATGGTATAGTTTTTGCAGGTGTGCACTTGCCGGAGCAGCGAAAATATAAAAAAACAGCCGCACATCCGCCAGGGATGCACGGCTGCTTTGCAAATGAAAATGAGCCAAAAGATTCGTTTTATTTTTTGATTCCGTAGCCGGACCCGATATACCCGCCTTGCTCCAGGTGTGCCGCCACGGCTCGCTGTAGGCTGGTTTGTCTGGGCAGCAGAGCAGGGGGCGTTTTGCCGCCGAACAGCCAGAGATAAAAAGATTCGTTGTCAGTGTCAGCCGCGTAGATGTCATAATCCCTGCCAAAGCGGGAAATGCCGGAGTCCGGGGACAGCAACGCACGCAGCGCGGGCGAGAGCAGCCAAGTGCCGCACAGCACAGCGCGGGGCATGCCGCCTTTACACAGTGCCGGGCCGTGCAAAGCAAAAAATTCATCTGCCTGTCCGTACGAGCCGGGCAGTGCATCGTCTGAAAGCCGGGCATCAGAGGGGATATGCACCGACAGCACAGGAGTGCCCGGGTCAATACCGGATGGGAGAGGTTCATCCGCGCCGGCTGCGCGGTATTCAAATTCCAGCGTACCCAGCCGGAACAAGCGGCACGCGAGGTGCCGCCATGCCCAAAAGGCGCGGTCAAATATGAACCGGCCGGAACGGGCTTTGGCCTCCCGCAAAAAGCGGGAAAAACAGCCCATGGTGTCGCGAAAGATTTCGTCCGGAATGCACATCATACGGTATTTTTCCCGCGTGCAGCAGGCCGCTGCCAAATACAGTGCTAAAATCTGCATGCCGTCCGGGTCACGGCCGGAAAATTGGGCTTCCAAGTGCTTCCAGGTGTGAAATGCAGTGTCCGGTGCGGTGAGCGCCATACATTGTGCCGCACAGGCGTCCAGCAGCGCCGGTACAGCCGTTTGAACAAGCTGTTCGCAGACGCAGGAGGGCAGTTCAAGCTCCCGGGCCAGTGCCAAAAGCTGCGGCGGGGAAACAAAAGAGCTTGCGTTCATACAAACGCCTCCCTTTTGGCCCGGCCGGGCCTACCCATCGATCTTGCAGGCGGAGAGGATCTCGCCTACACGGTAGCTCCCGTCCAACGTTCCGTCCGGGAGAAGCGTATACGGCAGCGCCGGTTCGGCCAGTTCGGGGATGGTGTCACACTCACCTGCCGCGAATGCACGCATCCGGCGCTGTGCGGTATCCAGCCGCGCGGCAACGCCTCCCAAACGGCCGTCGATCACTTCAAAGCCGTGCGGTTTGTTGGTGGCGTTCCAAAGCGACAACCAGGCGAGGCGCAGCGCTTCCACCGCGCCGATGGTCTCCGTCAGGCTGTCCGCAAGTTGTTTTGCCAGTGCTGTATCATGGCTGACGACGGCCTGTGAGGCTTGTTCATGCCAAACGCATTTTTTTGCAAGAACGTCTGCCAGCAGCGCGTAGAATTTCCAAAGCGGAGCGAATGCGCCGCCCTCGGCCGCATAGGCTTCATAACGAGGAGCCAGAGCGGCGTAATGGCGGGACAGCGCAAAGCCCTGGGTATCTTTGGTAAACAGCTGGACCAGCGGGTCCTGATACAGCAGCATTTTCGCGGCGTTCACCGGGCGGAATTCACCCGAGCGCATGCCTTCCATGTGGTTGAACAGCGTCAGGTCCCAGAACGCCCGGGCGTCCGCCTGGCAGCAGGCGCGCATACGCTGCGCCAGCCATTCATCCTCAAAGGAGCCGTGGTAGGTAAATTCGGCAAACATCTGCATGCCCAGCAGGGCGGTGTAAAGGTTTGCTTCTGCGCCGTTGTCGCCCCAGGCTGTGGCGAACACGAGAGGGACCCCGGCCTTGCGGCAGGCGGAGAGGCCCGCCAGCGTGGCGGTGCGCGTTTTGTCGTAATCGGGCGCAGGGCCGCACCAGGTCCAGATACCGCCCGCGAACACCGTGGGCGCATGCAGCGCATCGTGCTTTTTCAGCTGTTCGTCGTATTCCGCCTCGCGCATATGGTAGTAATCCCAGTAGACAAGCTCCACGCCGGGAACCACTGCATCCACGGCCTGCTGAGAGGGCATCGGCCCGTCGTAATATCCGTTGGTGGGGGATTCCAGGCGGAAATACATATCGCTCCACATCATGGGAGAAAGGCCCAGTTCGTTTACGATATCCAATACGCGTTTCAAATGACGGCGCAAAATATCATAGGGCTTTTCATAGCCGTGCAGACGCAGATGAGCGCCCATGCCCACGCCATGAGCTTCGTCCATACCGATGTGGATACGTTTGGAGCGGTAGGGCGCGCTGGCGGCAGTGAGAATCTGCCGAAGAAAGGAATAGGTCTCCTCGCTGTCCGCCAGAAGTACTTCGTCGTTGTCCTGCAGGCGCCGCATCGCGGGCCAGTGCAGCGCACGGTTCAGATGCCCCAACGTCTGCACGCAGGGACAAAGTTCAATGCCCAGCATATCGGCATAGTCATCCAGCGCGTGCAGCTCCTCGTAGGTATAACGGCCGCGCTGGTAGCCAAAATAGGGCTGGCCGGGAACCTCGTAGGTATCCTCGGTGTACATCATGCCCAGGTTCATGCCCATCAGCGCCATCTTGCGCAAAAAGCTGCGGAGCGTATCGGGCCGCAGTACCGCGTTGCGCGAGGTGTCGAACATCATGCCGACCGTCTCAAAGCAGGGCTCTTCCCGGATATCGCAAGCCGCCAGCGGACGGGGCAGCAGGCTGAGCGCACGGTAGAACTGGATGGGCTGCGCCCATTCTATGGTAACGGATGCTCCGTCGCAGCAAACAGCAAGGGCTGTGCCCCGGCGCCCATGCACAGGCACGCCCTCCGCCGCGGGCACCATGCCGAGTTCCGGCGCAAGGGCGGCCAGTGCATCGCTGCAGCGGGCGGGAAGCTCGCCGGAAAGAGCAATTTTCAGGTCCATATTCATCTCTCCCAATTTTGACAATTTTAGGCCAGAGGCATCTCCAGGATACGCTCCAGTTCACGCTGATACAACCGGTTCGGATAGCTGCGGGATTCAAAAAACAGTTCAGCCATTTCTGGGGTCAGCAAGCGGGCGAGGATCTCGCGCAGCTCCGCTTCTATCCTGTGCAGATTGGCATACTGTTTGGGCGCGCGTTCCCGCAGGCAATCCAGTTCCACTTTGCTGTTCGGGAAAAGGTCCCCTCGGAACGCGGCAAAATTCACCGAGGCAGCATATTCCTGCCGGTACATGACGTCGATGAGACGGGCGGTGTCTTTGTTGCGCGTTACAAGAGGCAGATACTGCCCCATCAATTTGTAGTAATCGTACCGCCGCTCCGCGCCTGTTGTCAACTCAATTTTATACGCTCCGTGGTAAACGCCCATAAAGCGTTCCAGAAAAGCCGCGCTGTTTGCGCGCAGGTTCCAGCAGCGGTCCGCGGCGTAGAAAGCCGTGTAGCGGCTCGTCTCGAACAGTCCATAAGGATTGCCGAAGGAGAAGGTGCTGCACCAGTTGGTGTTTACCATGCCGTCGCAGCGGCTTTGGGCGATCAGTTCACACCAGGCGTCCACATTGCGTAGCCGTTGTTCGACGCAGGGATAATTCTGCATGCCGCAGCGATCGCTGGCGCGGATAGCACAGCAGGGCAGCGTTTTTATGCCGTGGGCGTGCAGAGTTTCCATCAGGCGCGGAGCAACGATGTTCACACGGTCGGGGCTGTACAGCCAGATGGCCACCACGATGTTTTTGTTGATGAGAGCGAGTTCGTCATAGTTGCCTGCTTCGCCCATATCGCCGTCTTTCCATACGTTGGCCAGCATATCATGCCACACGATGGGCGTTTTTCCAAGAGAGAGGACCTTTTCCGCCAGACGGTTGATGAATTCAATAGCGATGCGTCCGCGGCTTTTGCCGCTGGCTCTGCATTCCGGGCTTTGGCCCAGGCTCCATACTTCGTCGCAGCCCAGGTGCAGGTACCGGCTGTCCGGGTGCAGGCGCGCTGTTTCCTCGATCAAAGAGGCCGCCAGTTCAAACGAGCCTTCCCGAAGCGGACACATCTCGCCGGGCGCCTCCGGCAGTTCGCGCAGATGCTGGTACTCCGGCAGCTTGAGCGCATACTCCAAATGGCCGAAACTCTGCTGCAGCGGGATCACATCGATAAAATGGTCGTGGGCCGTTTTCAAAAGCAGCGCATGCTGCTCCGGCGTCAGAGCATCCAGCGGATGACAGAATTCCTTCCGGCTGCGAGGCAGTTTATCTTCGTATTCGATCACCAGCGTGTTCAGTTTATACCGGGCCATTTCCTCCACATATTTCAAAAGATTCTCGAACGTTGGAAACAGGCCGCGCATATCCAGATAATCGCTGCGCATCGCCAGTTCAGGCCAGTCGTTGATCTCCAGCGCGGGATGCTCCGGCATTTCCAGATACTGGCGCAGCGTCTGTATACCGTAAAACAACCCCGGCGCATCATGAGCGGCAAGTTGAACGGCGGGGCCGCGCACATTCAGTAAATATCCCTCCGGACGCCGTACGGGACACTCGGGGGCAAAGCTGTTTTCCGAATACAGCGCGAAAGGCCCCTGTTCCGTGCGCACGTGTTCAAACAGTTTTCCGGTAGCCAGCACCAGCCGCTCGTCCGGCTGCGGCATGCAGAGCACAACAGGCGTTTCCCGCCCAATGTCTGCGCTTCCGGTCAGACGGATGCACCGCTGGGGCTGGGGGATGAAAAACAGGTTCATGATCTTATACCTCCGTCAGAAGCTGGGCGCTCTCGCGCTCCAGGTAGAGCACCGCACCAGGGCAGGTGCGAAGGATGGATGCCGGGCACGCGGTGGAGACAGGCCCTTCCAGAGTGTCGCGGACAGCTTTTGCTTTGGTGGGCGCGGGAACGATGCACAGATGATGCTTTGCGCCGGCCAGTGTGGGTACTGTCAGTGTCAAGGCGTGGGTGGGCACCTGGCCGATGTCAGCAAAGCATCCGTCGTGCACCTGCTGGTTGCGGCACACCTCGTCCAGCGCGACAACCTTTACCGCGGCCGGATCGTCGAATTCCGCCACAGGCGGGTCGTTGAAAGCGATATGGCCGTTTTCACCGATGCCCATGAATACAATGTCGATTGGCGCCTGTGCCAGCAGCCCGGCGTAGCGGCTGCATTCGGCCTCAATGTCGGGCGCGTTGCCGTTTAAGTAATATACCTGGCCGAAGGGCAAACGGTCGAACACGCGGGCGCGCAAAAAGTTGCCAAACCCCTGCGGGGCCGCGGCATCCAGGCCCACATATTCATCCATGTGGAATGCGGTAACACGTTTCCAGTCGATATCCGGCGCGGCGCACAGTGCTTCCAGAAATTCATTCTGAGAAGGAGCGGCGGCAAATACGGCGCGCACGGTGTCCTGCTGTGCCAGCAGACGGCGCAGCAGAGCAGCGCCGTCCCTCGCGGCCGCCGCGCCCATTGCGGTGCGGTCGGCATAGATGCGGACGGCAAGAGAATCCTTGCAAAAAGAACGGACAGGTTCCATGGTAAATTTCCTCCTTGGGGCGGTCAGCCCTTAACAGCGCCGATCATGACGCCTTTGACAAAGTATTTTTGCAGGAACGGATACACGCACATGATGGGCGCGATGGACACCAGAACGGTAGCATATTTCAGCGATTCTTCCACGACAAGCACGTCGCCCACGCCCACGGTGGCATTGTTGGACGAACCGGCCGACAGCAGCTCGTGCAGGATGAGCTGCAAAGAAAACAGATCGGGGTCGTTCAGATAGATGAACGGAATGAAGTAGGCGTTCCACAGGCTCACGGCATAGTAAAGGCCGATGGTGGCAAGCACCGCCTTGGAGGTGGGAAGCACCAGACGGAAGAAAACGCCCGCGTCCGTAAGCCCGTCCACTTTGCCGGATTCCTCTATCTCAGAGGGATAGTTGTCAAAGAAGCTGCGCATGACGATAAAATTCCAGGTGGACACGGCGCCGGGCAGAATCACGCCCCAGATGGTATCCAGCAGGCCGTAGCTTTTCACTACCAGATAGGTGGGGATCATGCCGCCCTGGAAGAACATCGTGAATACAATCATCATGGAAAAGAACTTGTGGCCGATCATACGCTTGGCGCTCAGCGCGTAAGCGCCCATGGCCGTGATGCTCAGAGAGATGGTGGTGCCCAGTACAGTGTACAGGATGGTGTTGCCGTAGGAACGGAAAATACGGTCGTCCTCGAACACATAGCCGTAGGTTTTGGCTGTGAAGCCCTTGGGCCAAAGCCCTACTTTGCCCTGCATGACGTAAACGTCCGACGAGAACGAGACCGCCAGCATATGGATCATCGGCAGCAGGATAAGCAGCACGACAACGATCATAAAGATATATAGAAAGAAATCAAAAAGTGAAAAACGGAATTTCTTTTTTGTCAACATTTAAAAGCCCTCCTTCAGCATCAGAAAAGCCCGGTGTCGCTGAACTTTTTGGAGAAATAGTTCGCAGTGACAAGCAGGACGAGGTTGATGATCGAACTGAACAGGCCGATGGCCGAGGCATAGCTCATATTGCCGGATACCATGCCCTGCCGGTAAACATAAGTAGCGATGATGTCGGAGGTCTCGTAGATGGCGGGAGAATACAGGAGCAGCACCTTTTCGAGGCCGACTTCCAGAATGGAGCCCACGCGCAGAATCAGCATCGTCGCCACAGTAGGGGCGATGCAGGGCAGCGTGATGGACCAGATCTGGCGCAGACGGGAGGCTCCATCCAGCTTGGCGGCTTCATAATACTGCGGGTCCACATTGCTGATGGCAGCCAGATAGACAATGGCGCCCCAGCCCAATGTCTGCCAGACCTCGGATGCCACATAAATGGTGCGGAACCAAGAGGGGCTGGACAAAAAGTTGATGGCTTCTCCGCCGAACGTTGTAATGATGGTATTGATAATGCCGCGGATGGGGGAGAGGAAGCTCACAAGCATGCCGCAGACGACCACGGCAGATAAAAAGTGCGGCATATAGCTGATGGTTTGGACAAACTTTTTGAACCGGGTACGGGTGACCTCGTTCAGCGCCAGAGCAAAGATAATGGGGAACGGGAAACACCATACAAGGGAATACACGCCCAGGAACAGCGTGTTGCGGATGATGCGCCAGGCATCCGGGTTGGAGAAAAAGTTTACATAGTGTTTCAGCCCCACCCAGTCGCTGCCCATAAAGCCGATAAAGGGCTTAAAGTCCTTAAATGAGATCAGCACGCCCCACATGGGAACATATTTGAAAAGGATGTAGTAAATCAGGCAGGGTAGGAACAGCAGGAGCAGATAACGGTCCTTGTAAACGCGCTGCCAGAACGTTTTTTTGTGGTGGCCGTCGGCCAGCGGGGAGGCTGCCTTACGGCGGGAAGAAAAACGGCGTTTTGCCGTGGTGGAAGTGCTTGTCACACAGATGACCTCCTTTTAGTGATAGAGTAGCTCGATGGTACGCACGATGGACGCTCCGTAAGCGCCGTCGCAATACAGGATACGCCCGGCGCGCACGCCGGAAATGAAGTCTGCCCATTGCGCTTCAAATGCGTTGGGATAACGGCTGGTATCAACGGCTTCATAGCCGCTGCCGCAGGTGACCGACAAGTCGCTGCCGGTGTGAAGACGCAGGGAGCCATTGGCAAAAAACAGCATCGTTTCGTCGATGGGCACCACGGAATAGCCGCACAGGGAAATGGAAGCGCTGACGCCGCTGCCGGTGCGCAGCAGCATCTGCGCGCTGCCGTCCACGTCGGTGCCGGGCTGCAAATAGGTGCAGCTTCCCGTGGCCCATGCGATATCGCTTTGCGTCAAGTAACAGATCTTATCCAGGGAATGGGCGGCATAATTTATGGAGATGCCGCCCCCGGCCATCGCTTTTTCCAAAAACCAGCGCGGACGGCCGGGCTGAAAATAGTTGTTGGTGCGCAGATCGCTGATCATGGCAAGCGCGCCCAGCTTTCCGCTCTCGATCAGCGCGCGGGCGGCCCGGTTCTGGGGAATATAGCGCTGCACATGGCCCACCTGCAAAAGAACTCCGTTCTTTTCGCAGGCCTCGTTCATCCGGAGGCAGGAGGCGTAGGAAACGGACATGGGTTTTTCCAGCAGGATATGGATTCCTTTTTCCGCACAGGCCAGAACACATGCTTCATGCAGGCCGTGGGGAAGATTAATGATCACAAGCTCCAGCTTTTCCCGTTCCAGCATTTCTTCATAGCTTTCATAAGCGTGCGCGCCGTAGGGGGCGGCCGCCTGCTGCGCGCGGCCGGGCGCGATATCCGCCACGGCCGCCAGGCGCGTGTCGGGGTGGCCCGCAACAGCGGCCAGATGGCTTGCGCCGATGATGCCGGCGCCGATCATACCAACGGAGAACATAGCGATCCTCGCTTTCCAAAATAAGGGGCCATGCGCGGCCCACGGCGGACGCCGCCTGCGCATGGCCCTTACGAATCAATTTTAGGTAAATTTTTATGGATATGGGGTAACGTCAACCCTGCTGTGCGGCCAGAACGCGGGCGTAGCTGGATTCATGGATGGCCTTCAGCTCGTCCAGCCCCATGGCCTCGATTTCAGCGACATAAGCATCCCATTCGTCCATGCTGCGCTCACCTAGTAGGAACTTGGAAATCTCTTCCGAAACATGGGTCTGAATGTTGACGCCAATGGTATCCCGTACTTCCTTTTCCTCGTCGGTATAAGCCAGAACAGGCTGAGCCGGAAGGTCATAGTTACGAGCGGTTTCGGTTGCGGTACGGCACTCCGGAGAGAACGTGGAAAGTTCTCCGTCGAAATTGTACAGTTCATAGAAACCGTAGGTCTGCAAGCCGGTTCCCTGCTTCATTTCTGCCGCTGTTGAGAAATCATTCCAGGTGCGGTTGCCCGCAGCATCCTCGGTATACAGCTCGCCCGGGCGTCCCCAGGACAGAAGATCCTTTGCTTCCTCAGAATACATCCAGTCCACATAAGCCAGAACATCGTCCAGCTTTTTGGTCTGGCTGGAGACCACAAAGCCCATCATCGCTTTAGCAGAGTTGGGGAACATGGCCTGGCCCTCGCTGCCGAAAGCAGCCGGAGCCATATACGCCATTGTGAAATCCGGGTCGCTGGGACGCATAGAGTTATTGAAAAAGTCAATGCGGGAGAGATAATCCAGTGTAATAAAGGAATCGCTGTTGGCAATCACGTCCTGCCAGCCTTTTGTGTCGATTGTCAGGAAGTTGGGCAGCAGCAAGCCTTCTTCATACAGCTGATGGTAAAATTCCACCATTTCTTTGTAAGCGTCGGAGGTCGGCCCAAAGATCCACTCGCCCGAGTCATAGTCATATCCGAAGAAAGTATTGTCTTCGTTGGAGATATGATAGGTGCCCCAAGAGGGTGCAATCATATTGAATTGGTTCAGGGAACCGACAAAGGAGCGGAAACCAAGAGGATAACTGTCGGGGTAGGCCTCTTTCAACTTGACAAGGACGTCGTAGAACTCATCTTTGTTGGTGGGCACCTCGAGACCAAGTTCTTCAAAAACGTCGGCGCGATACATCCAGCCGCGGCGGTTGGTTTCCTCAACACCTTGCTGGGGGAACTGGTACAGCGCGCCGTCTGCAGATAGATAGTTCAGTGCATACTGCTGATTTTCTTCATACCAAGCCTTAAAATTTGGCATTTGATCCATGTAGTCAAAAATATTGATGAACGCACCCTGGGAACCGTACTGCTGCACGATGTTGCTGTTCAGCAGATAAATCAGGTCGGGCAGTTCGCCGGAGGCCATGGTCAAGTTCAGCTTTTCAGAAAAACCTTCGGTGTCCACGCTGGTGATGTTAAAATCGACATTGGTATATTCTTTTACGAGGTCGATAACATACCAATCATCCTGAAATGGCCAGCTTGCATGGGAGGGCGTGAGCATGGAAAAAGTGACGGGTTCGGAGAAAAGCGGCCCGCCCTCAGCAGAGGAAGTAGAGGAGGCCCCAGAGGAGCTGGATGCCGCTGCGCTGGAGGACCCGGAGGAACAGCCGGCGAACAGGCTTGCCGCCAGGACGGCAGAGCAAAGAAGTGCGATGCCCTTACGCAAATGTTTTTTCATATCGGTTTCATTCTTCCTTTTCAAAAATGGTATATTTTTTTGCCGGGGATACGACGCGTCGTCCACGCCTTTATCTTATACGGTGCTGGGTGCTGAAATCAATTTTCATTTCAAACGATTTTCTCAAAATACGCCGAAAGCAGGTAAAATCGAATGATTTGAAGAAAATCAAATCAGGCGGAGACAAAGCAGGCCGGGGGCAGGAGGGCGGATCAGCCCTCCTGCAAAGCCAGAACGCGCGCATAGCTGGATTCATGAACCGCTTTCAGATCTGCGAGGCCCAGCGCCTCAACCTCTGCGACATAGCTGTCCCATTCGTCAAAGCTGCGTTCGCCCAGCAGGAATTTGGATACCTGTTCGTCCACAAACGTCTTGACGTTTGTACCGACCGTGTTGACGATGTTTTGCTCTTCATCGTTGAAAGCCAGTACAGGCTGCTGGGGAAGATCATACTTGCGGGCTTCTTCGGTGGCGGAGCGACACTCCGGAGAGAAGGTGGAAAGCTCGCCGTTGAAATCATAGCGCTGATAGAACCCGAATACCTCAAAGCCGGTGGCCTGTTTCATCTCGGCAGCTGTGGAAAATTCTTTCCAAGTGCGGTTGCCTGCGGCATCCTCTGTATACAGGTCGCCCGGGCGGCCCCAGGTCAAAAGCTCCCGTCCCTCGTCGGAGTACATCCAGTCAATGTAAGCAAGCGCTTCGTCCAGATGTTTTGTCTGGCTGGAAACGACAAAGCCGAGCAAAACCTTTGCGGAATACGCAAACTGGTTGCCGACATCCTCGTTGAATGCGGGCGGTACCATATAGGCCATCGTGAACTCAGGGTTGCTCTCCCGCATGGCTTTGTTGAAGAAGTCGATGCGGCTGAGGTAGTCGATGGTGATGAAAGAATCGCTGTTGGCCATTACGTCCTGCCAGCCCTTGGTGTCGATGGTCAGGAAGTTGGGCAGCAGCAAGCCCTCTTTGTAAAGCTTGTTGTAAAATTCAAGCATTTCTTTGAATTCGGGAGAAGTGGGGCCGAAGGTCCACTCTTGGGCGTCATAGTCATAGCCAAAGTAGCGGTTGTCGGTGATATCCAAATAATAGGTTCCCCAGGACGGCGCAATCATGTTCATCTGGGCCATGGTTCCGGCGAAGGAGCGGAAAGCCAGCGGGTAACTGTCAGGATAAGCTTCCTTCAGCTTGACAAGGACATCATAAAATTCGTCCTTGTTGGTCGGCATTTCCAGGCCCAATTCTTCGAAGATATCGGCACGGTACAGCCAACCGCGGCGTTCGGTTTCTTCCACCCCCTGCTGCGGGAACTGATACAGGCCACCGTCGGCGGACAGATAGTTGGCGGCATATTGCTGGTTCTCCTCGTACCAGGTCTTGAAATTCGGCATTTTGTCAAGATGGTCCAAGATGTTAATGAAGGCTCCCTGCGGCGCATATTGCTGCACAGTGGTGTTATCCGTCAGAAACATCAAGTCAGGCAATTCGCCGGATGCCATGGTCAGATTCAGCTTTTCGCTGAACCCGCTGGTATCGACAGCGGTTATTTTTAAATCGACATTGGTGTATTCCTTGATCAAATCAACAACATACCAGTCTTCCTGGAACGGCCAGCTCGCGTGAGAGGGCGTCAGCATGGATAACGTGACAGGTTCGGAAAATAAAGGGCCGCTTTCGGAATTGGAAACGGAAGCAGAGGCAGAAGAAGCGGAGCCGGACGCTGCTGCGCTGGAGGAGCCGGAGGAACAGCCAACGAGCATCCCCACGGCGATTGCGGCGGAACAAAGAAGCGCAATGCCTTTATGCAAATGCTTTTTCATCGTATCGATCCTTCCTTTTCAAAAAATTTGTTTTAATTGACGTGATGCATCACCGGTGTCTTTATCGTAACCGCAGAATGTGCTAAAATCAATTTACAATCAAAACGATTTTTGTCATCTGCACCGAAAAAAACAAAATCCAATTATTTGATGATAACCCAATTGATTGACGATGGACAAAGCGAATGTGTCTGTGACAGGATAATAAAAAGGGACGGCCCGTCACGACGGGCCGTCCCGGTGCGGCTCACTGCATGGAAAGCTTACGGAGCCTGTATTCCCTTGGCGTCATACCGGTGTATTTTTTGAATTGCCGCAGAAAAGTGTTGACGTTATTGATCCCCACCAGCGTGCCGATATCGCCGATGCGCAGCTTGGGGTCCGCCAGAAGCTCCACCGCTTTCTGAATCCGGAAGAACTGGATGCGGTCGCTCAGGTTCGCGCCGGTCTTGCTTTTATAATAGGTAGACAGATAGCTTTTGGAAAGATGGAGCGCTTCTGCAAGCTCATCCATGGAAAATTCACGCTGATAGTTTTTTTCCAAAAATGCCTGAACGCCTTCGAGAATCGGTTCCTCGGCCCGCGGCTGGGCGGCTGCGCACAAAGCCGCGCTGCGCACAAAGCCGGACATCAGCTCACGGTAATCCTGTGCAGTGTCGCATTGGGGCAGCTCATTGTATACGCTGCCGCTGTTCAGGTTGGGCAGGCCTCCCTCAAGGTGCAGGTCGGACAAGGCGCGCAGCGTAACGTTCGCGATGGCGGAGCCCAACAGGATCATATGAATGCGGCGGATCCCTGCGGAAAGATTTTGCGCGATGATGCGCTCGGCCAACGCCGCGGCCTCGTCCGAATGGCCGTCGCATATCAGGGCGCGGAGTTGCTGCTCCATCTCCGAAGGGAAAAAGAATGTGTTCACAACATCCAGCCCCAGCGGCAGGTGCAGAAGCTGGGTGCGGTCTTCCACAACAGCATATTGCGCCGCGTCCAGCACCTGGTCATAGATGGCGGTAAAATCGCCGTCCGCACCCAGTGCGCCGCTTTGGACCACAGTAAAAAACGCAAATTCCCGTTCATTGTCCAGCCGCTGCAGCAGATACTGCATTTGCTCGCTAATATCCTGCCGGGCAGCGGGCAGGCTGACCTTGGCCACGAACTGGTTGGGCTCCAGCTGGAAGATCAGTGCCGTGCCGAACAGCAGCGACAGGGTCTGCCGCAGGTTCTCCAGGAGCATATGCGACACGGCCGGCGGCTCGGCGGTGATGGTATCCAGCGCACCGTTGCGGTAATGGATACGGAAATAGAGAATATAGAAAACGAGATCCTCGGCACTGGATATCTGGTCCGGCACGTCCAGCTCCACATAAATATTTTTCAATTGGGACTGGAGCAGGAAGCCTGAAAGCGCCGCGTCCTTTTTGGATATCTGCTGTACATACTGTTCGCGCTGGCGCAGCATGGTCTCCACGTTTGCCTGGATATAATGCAGCTCGTCCACCTTGCCGGAGGGCGGCGCATCGCCGCTGGAAAAAAGCTGCAGGATGTCCTGCACGGGATGGAGAACGCGCCACACCGATACGACGGCGATGGCAGCGCCAAAAATCAGCGCCGCCGCCGCGGTGAACAGGCTAAAGTACAGGCTGTTTGTAATCTGGCCCACCACAGTGTTTTTAGGAAGCTGTTTGAGATAGATGAAATCCCCATGAGAAGAAGGGCGCTGGGCCGTATAACCGCCTTCCGGTGCTTCAAACAGCGCGTCCTTCCGCTCTGGCAGCGCGGTGAGCACAGGCTCTTCCTGGGCGGAATACAGCATCCGCCCATCCGTGCTGAAAAGGTAAAAATCTTCCGTCAGATACTGGTCCGCTTCGGCGCAGAGCGCATCAATATCCAAAAACAGCAGCACCATGATGTTGCTGTTCCAGTACGGCTTGAAGGCAACCGGCAGAAGATCGCTGCCGGGCCTGGTTGAAAGAGGGCTGTTGCGGGAAAACGCGGCGGCGGGATAATACCGCTGGGCAAAGGCGGCCAGTTTTTCTTCACGCCAGAAATTCGCGTCATACTGCGTGCTTGTATAATAACGGGAAAAGAACTCGGTATCCAGATAGTTTCCGCTGGATGTAACGACCTTGTTGCTGTTGCGGAAAAAGATGGCGAACGCAGAAATATTTTCGTTGTTGCCCAGATAAAGTTCAGCTTTGTCATACAGGTCCACCAGCTCGTATTCCGATGGATCTCCGGACCTGCTGGCCGTGCGGAAGGCGGGGGTATAGGTCAGGGAGAAATAACTGTTGCGGATATGGGAAAGGCTCTCGTCAAGCCGGGTCACAGCGCTTGTCATCCGTTCGTTGGCGCTGGCTTCCGCTTCGTGGGTCATGGTGTTCAGCAGACGCATGTAGGAGCCGAGATGAAATGCAGAGAGCACGAAGATAGCCGAGAGAAAGCAGGCCATCAATTTAAGGTTCAAGGACAAGTTGCGCCATTTTTTCAAGGGAGGGGCTCCTTTCTGTGTCAAGGTGGGGACGGCGGGTCCGAAGTCATAATTTATTCTTTCATTCTGGTTTTGTTTTGTCAAGGAATTTTTAAAAATGAGGGGGAAGCAGATTTATGAAAACCAGCGTTGCATCCGTTACATTTCGGCGGAAATCCGTTTGTGAGGTGGCAGAGCTTGCCCGCCGCGCCGGGCTCGACGCCATCGAGTGGGGCGGGGACATCCATGTGCCGCCGGGAAACGCCCAGGCGGCGCGTGCGGCGCTGCACTGTACGCGGGAAAACGGGCTCACCGTATCCGCTTATGGCTCGTATTACCGGGCAGGTGCAGAGGAGGATTTCGGTCCCGTGCTGGAAACTGCGCTTTCACTTGGATGCCGTGTGATCCGCGTTTGGGCCGGGCGGCAGGGCAGCGCGCTCTGCACGCAGGAAGAACGGCGCGCCGTGACCGCCTGCCTTGCCCGCGCTGCGGAACGGGCGGCGCAGGCCGGATGCGTGGTAGCGACAGAGTACCATACCGATACGCTTACGGATACGCTGGCTTCAGCGCTGGCTCTGCTGGGTGAAGCGCCGGGGCTGCGCACGCTCTGGCAGCCGCCTGTTGGCCTTACGGCCGCAGAAAATCTGCACGCGCTGCACGCGCTGGAAGGCCGAGTGGAAAATCTGCACGTTTATCATCGGGACAGAGAAGGCGCCTGCCGCCCTCTGGCGGAGGGAACAGCTGACTGGCACGCCTATTTTGCCGCGGCCCAAAAGGACGGCACACAGCGGTATGCCACGCTGGAGTTCGTGATGGGGGACAATGAGGAACAATTTTTGCAGGATGCCGCGGCGCTGCATGTACTGCTTAAGGAGGAATAAAAAATGCGTATCCGTTTGTATGATGTTACGCGCATAACGCGCACAGGGCTGGTGCCCCACAGCGCCATCGACGCAGAGGACGGTGCGATTACCGCTGTTTACGATACGCTGCCTGCGGAAGAGCCGGGCGTGAGGAGCGTCGACGCAAAGGGCGCATACGCCGCGCCCGGTTTCATCGACATCCATCTGCACGGGGGTGGCGGGGTGGAATTCATGGACGCCACGCCCGAACGGATCCGGGCCGGCTGCGCGGCTCATGCCCGTCACGGCACCACCACGCTGCTGCCCACCACGCTTGCCGCATCGCCGGAACTGACGCTGCGCATGATCCGCGCGGTACGGCAGGCACAGGCCGCCACAACGGAATGCACCATCGCGGGTGTCCATCTGGAAGGCCCGTTCCTTTCGCCCGCGCAAAGCGGGGCTCAAAGCCCGGACGCGCTGTCCCTGCCCACGCCGGGGCTGTGGGACAGGCTGCTGGACGAATGGCCCGGCGGCGTGCGTATCATGGGCGCAGCGCCCGAGCTGCCCGGCGCAATGGCCTTGGGCGAGGCGCTGCGGGCCCGCGGCGTCGTGGCGAGCATCGCCCATTCGGACGCTGATTACGAGACCTGCCGCCGGGCGCTGGCGTGCGGCTTTACCGATATCACCCATATTTATTCCGGCTGTTCCATGGTGCACCGCAAAAACGGCTACCGCTTCGGCGGCGTGGTGGAGGCGGGGCTGCTGGAGGATGCGTTCACCGTTCAGGTCATCGCAGACGGTAAGCATCTGCCGCCGGAGCTGCTGCGGCTGATCGTCAAATGCAAGGGTGCAGACCGGATATCGCTCATCACAGATGCGCTGTTCGCTGCAGGAAGCGATTTGCCGGACGGCTCGGTGCTGCGGCAGGCCAACGGCATGGAAACGGTTTTGGAGGACGGCGTGATGAAGTTGCCGGACCGTCAGGCGTTTGCAGGCAGCGTCGCCACAATGGACCGTCTTGTGCGCAATATGGTGCATCTGGCGGGGGTGCCGTTATGGGATGCGGTGGCGATGGCCACGGCCACGCCGGCCAGAGTGATCGGCCTGGCGGACAGGAAGGGGAGCCTTGCGCCGGGCTTTGACGCGGACATCGTGCTGATGGACAAGCAGCTGAACGTGAAAGCCGTTATGGCACGCGGACAGTTTGTTGAATAGAGAGAGGGGAACGACGGAAATGTGGACGGAAGAAAGACTGAACAAAATGCTGACGACGCCGAGCGAGGCGCTGAGCGTGGAGCTGGGAAGGTTGGAGGGAGACATCCTGGTGCTGGGCGCGGGCGGAAAAATGGGGCCGACGCTGTGCGTTCTGGCAAAGAACGCGCTGCGGGCGGCGGGAGTGGAAAAGCGAGTCATCGCGGTGTCGCGCTTCAGCGACCCGCTGGTGGTGGAGCTGCTGCGGGAGAACGGGGTGGAGATGATCAGCGCGGACCTGCTGGCGCCCGGCGCGCTGGACAGCCTGCCGGACGCGGAGAACGTCATCTACATGGCGGGCAAAAAGTTCGGCACGGACGGCAATGAATACGCCACCTGGGCGATGAACACCTGGCTGCCCAGCCGGGTGGCCGAGCGGTACCAAAACAGCCGCATCGTGGTGTTCTCCAGCGGGAACCTGTACCCGAAGGTGGGGGTGCACAGCGGGGGTGCCACGGAGGAGACGCGGACGGAGCCGGTGGGCGAGTACTGCATGTCCTGCCAGGGGCGCGAGCGGATGTTCGAGTACGCGGCAAAGACCTACGGCACGCGGGTGGCGGTGTACCGTTTGAACTACGCGGTGGACCTGCGGTACGGCGTGCTGTACGATATGGCCCACAACATCCTGGAGGGAAAACCCATCAGCATCACCACGCCCAGCTTCAACTGCATCTGGCAGGGGGACGCCAACGAGGCGGCGCTGCGTCTGCTGGGGCATGCCTCGGCGGAGGTGTTCACGCTGAACGTGACGGGGCCGGAGACCGCGGGCGTACAGGAGACGGCGAAAAAGCTGGGCGCGCTGCTGGGCAGAGAGCCCATATTCACAGGGGAGGCGTCGGACACGGCGTATCTGAACAACGCGGGAAAGATGTTCCGGCTGTTCGGCTATCCCACGGTGCCGCTGGAAACGCTGATCGAATGGCAGGCACAGTGGATTTTGGACGGAGGGCGCGCATTGGGCAAGCCCACGCACTTTGAAGAGAGGAAAGGGAGCTATTGAGTATGGGACGGCATGAAGAAGC
>Ga0129308_1000841_pt1 | contig 39304 bp, 47 predicted proteins | sample L827metagenome_FD_94440 | JGI IMG/M metagenome (GOLD analysis project Ga0129308, IMG submission 94440) | Ring-tailed lemur group fecal microbial communities from Wisconsin, USA - L827 metagenome | ecosystem: Host-associated > Mammals > Digestive system > Large intestine > Fecal | place: USA... | reverse complement strand
TATAGCTCCATCCTCAGAAAATATGCTGAAAAACAACGTATTTACGCGGATTGAAAATGGAGTAAAACGTACAAAATCCGAACACTGATTACAAGTGTTCGGATTTGCATTAACGAGTGGAGCTTGCAGAGTCGTACTCGAACTCCCGAGCCCATCGTGGTCGGCTGCTACATTATCCTGCCGATCGCCGTATAAACGCAAAAAGAGCCCCCAGCAGCTGCCGGGGGCTCTCGTCTTATGCCAGGATCTCGTTGACTCGTTTCAGCACGGCTGCAGCATCGCAGCCGGAGCTCTTCAGCTGGGCCGCGATGTCCTGGGCCAGCTTCTCCGCTGCCTTCTGTGCAGCGCACCGGGCATTGACAGCGTCCTGCACGGTTGCGTAGTCATAGCCCGCAGCGGTCAGGCGGTTCTTGCGTTCCTGGCCGTTGCCCCACTGGCCTGCCAGCACCTCGTCGACCAGCTCGTCCACGGTCTTCTGGGGCGGGTTGCTGGGCGTCACAGGAGCGCTGGGAGCGGCCTCCGCATCGTAGGCCGGGCGGCCGTAGCCGATGATCTTGCTGTCGTTCAGGGCATAGGAGCGGCGGGCCACACGGTCCGAAGTGTTCCCTTCGATGGTGTAAACGCGGGATCCGTCCGCCTTCTCCACAATGCCGGTGTGGCTGGAGCTGTTGATCGAATTTCCGAAGAAAATCTGATCGCCGGGCTCCGGGTTGCTGGTGTGGAACTGCCCCCGGTTCCGGTAGTAGCTGAGGGAGTAGGTGCAGCCAGCTCCGCAGCTCCGTTCAGGCTGGCAGAGCAGCCGCAGGGCGTTCTCGTAGCCGAAAGCGGTCAGGAAGCACCAGTCCACGAACATGTCGCACCAGGCGAAGCCATTCTTCTTTCCATTGTACCAGGCCGGGAACTTCTGATCGAAGTCTCGGGCGTACTTGGTGAAGTTCTCGTCGCCCGCGTTGGCGGTCTTATCGTCCAGCTGGCTGTTGGTCTCCTTCTCCAGGTAGCCGATCTCGCCAGCAGCGACGGCGACCACGGCCGAAGCATAGCAGCCCTTTCCGGGCTTGGCTTCGGGCTGAGGAGCTGCCCCGGTGTAGCCATTGAGGCCGCGCTCTTTGATCACGGCCTCGAAGTCCACGAAGGCGGTGTCCATGTCCACGTTGCCGCTGATCCCCGCCACGGCGCCCTTGCTGGAGCTCTGCCACATGTTGAAGCCGTGGCCGCTATAGGTGGGAGCGCTGGCCCACTGAGCGAGCCAAAAGTCGAAACGGGCCAGGACGCTCATGTCCAGCATATTCTTGGCCCAGTTTAGGTTGCAGTAGAAGCTCGCGTAGTAGCCCGCAGCTTCCAGCGCGGAGCAGAACGCCGTCACCATGGCGGTGAGAGTGTTCCGGCCGAGCCCAGCCTGGCTGTTGTCTTCGATGTCGAAGGCGATCGGGTAGAGGATCCGGCCCTTGTACTGGGCGAGCTGCTGGATCACGAACGCAGCCTCACGCTTGACGGCCTCGACGCTCAGGGCGTAGCTGTAGAAATAGCAGCCCACGGCGATCCCGTTCTTCAGGGCGCCCTCGACGTTCTTCTGGTAGTAGCTGTCCACGCCGCAGGCGGTTCCATCCTTGCTGCCATAGCCGAGCCGGACCATGGCGAACTTGACGCCATCCCTGGCCACTCTGGCCCAGTCGATCGAGCCCTGCCATTTTGACACATCAACGCCTTTGATTTTTACGCTCATAGCGCACCTCCTTTAGGTGAAAAAGTACGCCCCCAGCATAGAGCTGGGGGCGTGTAGTTTAGGCCTGCCCGGTTGGCGTCTCGCCGTCTGCCTTTTGCTTCAGGACCTCGATGGCTTTGACCAGCACGGCGGGAATGGGGGCGCCCATCAGTCCGGCGTTTTCGATGATCGAGATCGTTTCATTCGTGATGAAAGCGATGATCGCCGCGTCCCGGATGAAATTGGAGCCCATGATCAGATCCAGGCGGCAGGCCACCAGGACCACCAAAAGGGTCATGCCTTTACGGCAGAGGCCCTTCCACCCGGCGCGGCTCTCCAGCGTGCCGTTGTCGGTCTTCGGAGACTTATGGAACACGCCAGCGACGACGAGGCCGGTGACGTAGTCCACGGCCATGAAGATCATCAGCGTGGCCAGAGCGGTGTCCCAGCCGCCGAAGAGGGAAGCGATAAAGCTGCCCAGCAGCCCCACGGCTGTGCAAATTCCGTTTTTCATAGCAGTGTCCTCCTTTCTGTTGTATTAGTTCATCGGCTCGAAGTAGTTCAAGTCGGTGATCTCAGCAGGGGCGCCACTCTGGACGCAGACATAGAGCTGCCCCCCGTGGCTGTACCAGTAGTTGGCCCTGACGGTCATGCCGGGCGTCCACTGGATCGGGTTGTCCCCGGTGCCCTGGGCGTCGGGGTCCTCCACCATTTCCCAGGTGAAGCCGCTGTCGCCCCAGGCGTATTTCAGCGCCCACTTGAAGCCAGGCTTGTCCGGCAGGTCGGGCTTTTCCGGGGTCTCGATGGCGTCGATGAAGGCGTTCATCTTCTCGCCAGTCTCGGGCGTCAGCATCGCCTCCAGGGCGGCCATGCGCTTGTCGGCCTTTTTGACGTTTTCCTGGGTCTGGCGGTCTTTGAGTTCCTGGTCGCTCAGCTGGCGGAGCACAAACCAGTATTCCTTGTCATACTTCTGGATCTGCACGAGCTCCATGTTTTCGAGTTCCTGGACGCCGTCCGGGCCCTCGATCGTCACCTTGCTGAGGTTGTCTCTGAAGATGTCCTCGGTGATTTTCTTGGCGCTGATGTAGTTGTTGCCGTTGAGGGTGAGTCCCTCCAAGGCTGTCCCATTAGCCAGCGTAACCTTGAATGTCCTTTTTTCCATGTTGGTCTCCTTCCGAAAAGTTGATAATATAGCAGGCTCATGTTGCTGATCTGCTGCTTCGACATGCGCTTCCAGTTTCCACCCAGCCACGACTTGAAGGAGTTCTCCACGTCGGAATAGGTCATTTCTCCGGCGTCCAGCTTCCGCTTGTAGGCCTTCAGCTTGCGGCGTTCCCGGGTGACTGCCTTCGGGTGGATCTTCCGGATCACGCGCCCCGTGTCGGTCAGGGAATAGCCGATCTGCAAATAGCGGTAAAAACTGGACAGCTTGCAGATCCGCGTCTTCTTCTCGTTGATAATGATGCCGTATTCTTCGGCGATCTGCTTCACGCCTTCCAGTACAGTCAGAAGAAACTCTTTGCTGTTGCTGATGACGTGCGTGTCGTCGGTGTATCTGCCGAAGAGCTTGCAGCCCATCACAATCGAGATGTAGTTGTCTATCCGGTACGGATGAACGATCCCGACGTCCTGGGAGACTTGATTGCCGATGTCGACGCCCTTTTCCAGCATCTTCTCACCGGTCAGCTGCTCCGGATCTGTGAAGCGGTTCATCATCGGGTCGATCTTGCTGTGGTACATTTCCGCGATCTCTTCATCAGAGAAGCGGGAGACGTCCATCTCGAAGGTCCTGAAGATGTCCCGGATCAGCTCTATCGCCACCTGGGCGATGTCGGGGTCCTGCTCGCGCTGGATGAAGTAGTCGAGCGTGGACAGGATCGGCTTGTGCTGAATGTTGCCATAATAGCCAGAAAAGTCGATGAAAAGCACCCAGCCCTCATTGCTTCCGGTCATCATGTAGTAGTGGTGCAGGTCTTCCTCAAAGTGCCTCCGGTGGAAGCTGACGCCCTTGCCCTTCTGGCTGGCGCTGTTGGTGTAGGCCAGGTACTTCTGGATCGACGGGGTGATCACTTCGTCGCAGAGGAGATGATTGATCGCTTTGTCCCTCATGATGTTGCTGGTGATGTATCGGCTGTGGCCTCGTTCATTGATAGGGAATTTCTGGCCGGGTCCTGGGCGGTAGGCGCCGCGCATGAGCTCGTCCTGGAGCTTTGCCGTCTGGAGCAGCTGAGTCATCTCATGCAGTTGGGTCTTGTATTTGAAGCGGCTGCCCGTCATGGCTTTGGTGCCTGCCTCGTAGATCAAATTCGCATCATATAATTTATTCATAAAAATAAACCGCGCAATAGTGACAGCGATCGTAACCGGCCACGTCGCGGTTGGCATTTATCGGCTTAGCGGCCGAAGGGATGACTCTTCCTTTCCCATTGCCGTGCGCGGGATCCAGCCCGATAGTATGCACGGTTGTGAAATCCGGGCGGACGCCGATCGAGTTCGAGGCGTTCCAGTTGTTGGCATTGCCATTGTTGTTGACGTTGCAGAAGTTCGTCGCCGACTGAACAATATCAAGAGTCACCCGCTGCTTTGCGCTTTGATCCTTTCAGATGTTTCTTGAAGCGGTTGTCAGACTGCCGGAGGCTCTTGATGGTGTTGAACAGGTGCTCGATCTCCAGCACGATGCCGGTATACTTGTTTTTGTCTGCCGGAAGGACCTCGGCGATGTACTGAAGCTCGTCCTGGAGCATATTGCAGCACTCCAGCGCTTTGTCCCACTGCAGCCGTCTTTCCTCATACTCTGGCCAGTAGTCCGGCCAGATGGTGTTGGCGGCTCTCATGTGGACGCTGATGTCCTGGCAGAACGTGAGCACCCTGGCCCGCTCCTGCTGAATAAACCAGAGGTTGAAGTCCTCCTCTTGCTCGCGGATCTTCGCCGCCAGCTCTTCGCGCTCTTCGTCGTTTACCACATAGGCAGTCACGGCCTTGATATGTTTTTCAAACCGTTTCTGGCTGTAGCCGAAGGTCGCCATCAGCTCGGCGGTGATCCGCTTCCTGATGTTGTAGATCATGTGCTGAGCGCGGAGCGGTGACTCAGAGCGCTCGCTTTTTGGGATGTCTGACATGCTTCGTTATCTCCTTATCATCCCGGGCCGCAGGGGCCCGGGGATTGTCGATTAGTAGATCAGGAAAGCCGGGCGGACGCCGAGCGAGGTCGAGGCGGTCCAGGAGTAGGCAAAGCCAAGGTAGTTGACGAGGCAGAAGGTCGACGCCGACCGAACATCTCGCAGCCACCAGTTTTCTCTGTTCACGATCAGGTCCGGCCGGGCCCGGAACAGGGCCAGCTGGCTCTTGTCGATGCCGGTGTCGTAGCCGTTCTGAGCTCCGCCGCCCCAGGCGTAGGCGCCGTAGACCATGTGCTCATTCATGAGGTCGATCTGGCTGTCATACCACGCCCAGCCAGAGCTCGCGCCGTTGCTGACAGCATTGGCCAGCAGCTGCCGGTGGGTCAGGATGTGATCCGCGCCGAAGTCCTGCTTGATGGTGGCCAGAGCCGCAGCCAGGCCGGAGGTCTTCATCTTGCTGCCATAATAGGAGCCGGTCGTGACGTTGGTGTCGTTCATGACGCCGTTATAAAACGACCGGTCAGGAAAGACCAGCATGTGGTGCTGGGTGAGCTCAGTGTCTCCGCAGTGGAGCCGGTAGTCAGCATGGGCGGCCCAGTATTTCCGGCCGTTGATGGTCCAGTGGCCGCCAGTGCGGACCTTGTTAAAAGCCCCCGATCGGATGTCCTGGGACTGTTCTGCCGTAAAGCTGGTGCCCAGGTCGTAGTCCACAATGAGCGAGTTCGCTCTGGACGCGCCAGGCTTGGTGAGGATGTCGGTCAGAGTCTCCAGTGCGGTGATCGCCTCCGCGTTCGTCTTGGTGTCACCCAGCACCTCGTTGATGGCGGCGACCACGTTGGCCGTGTCCTTGGTCTCCAGCGCGCTCAGGTCGCCGGTGATGAAGGCCCCCAGTGCGGACAGCTTCAGAGCCTTGACGCCGGTGCCGTCCGCCAGACGGACCAGCACGATGTCGTTGCCGCTGGAGACTGCCTCGATCTGGGGCTCTTCATTGAAGCGCTTGCCGTTCTCGATGTTGATCTGCATGTTGTTTTCTCCCTTCTTATGCGTACTTATATTTCCAGTCGACCATGACAGCGTTGCCATCGTCGTCCAGGATCATGTTGCCATCGTCATCCAGCAGCGGCGCGAAGAAGTCGTTGTGGATGTTCATATATTCGAGCAGCGTGAGACGTTCGCCCTGCTCGTTCGTGATGTTGATCAGGCGCCCGGCGACGTCCTCGTCGAGGAGCCCCTGCACCTCCGCAAACCAGGCGTTGAAGGCGTTCTGGCTGGTCCGCTGGAACTCCTTCAGGGCCTCAGTGGTCTCGGTCAGGTCCGCGTTGCCCTTCGCCTCCAGCTGTTTGATGTACTCATTGATCGCCGTTGTGTAGGCGTCATAGGCCTGAGTGGCCATGCTCTGAAATAGGGCATAGCTGGCGTCCGACTTTTCCACAAACTCGGCGTAGAAGGCGTTAAACTGTTCATAGAAGACCTTCGTGTCAATGTGGTCGATCAGCTGGGTGATGAAGCCACAGACGGAGCTGTCCGCCCGGGTGTCTGTGATGGAGCTCTGGGTGATGACGCTCTGATTGGTGCCGATGTTGACCAGGGCCAGGCCCAGCTCATAATAGTCGCCGCTGGACGGCTGGAGGAGCTCAGGCGGGACCGGATTGGCCGCAGGCGTGCCAGTCTTGATGATGAGCTCGCAGAGGCGCTCCAGGTAATTGCAGCGAAGCACAACACGGTCGATCCGGCTGTACTGTGTAGGCGCTGCCGCGAGCGCGTAGGTCTCCTCCGCCCCATCATAGGCGAAGGCCCCGTTGATCAGGCCGAAGCCCGGGCGGATCTTCACGGTCAGGCCGGTGCTTCCGGCGATGACCTGAAAACAGTCCCCAGGCAGGGCCAGCACTCCGTTGGTGAGCAGCTTTGCGAACAGGAGCCGAAAGAGTTCCGACGTCTCTGCCCGGTCAAAGATTGGCATACCTTCGGAGTCGACTCCGGTGATCTCAGAGTCAAAATATCCGTATCTCATAGCCATAATTTACGATGCCTCCCTCTTTATGATCTTTGTGATAGACGTCGCCATATCGTTGCCGAAGACCACGCTGAGCGTCTGCTTGCTGCCTTCGTAGACCTCCTGGATCTCGGTGATCCGCTTGGTCGTTTCGATGCCGACGTCGGTGTAGCGGTAGGTGCAGAGGTCGCCCAGGTCGAAGTCTGTCATGTAGACCAGGTTGGCGTCCGGATCCACGTCGCTGTTGACCGTCTCCACTTTTTCATACTCCGCCAGTTTTTCCAGTCCGCGCTGCCGGAGCAGCTGCCGGTATTGTGCCTGGGTGTAGGTGTGCTCTTTGCCGCTGTCGTCCGTGTAGGTGCTCTGCAGGTCTCTCGCGTCCACATAGAGCTCCCGGCGCTCCTCGTCGGGGCTGCTCCGGATGTCTACCTCCACGATGATCCGGGCGGAGCCTTCGCCCTCCCCGGCCACATAGGCGAAGTTTTTGCACTCCGACTCGTCCCGGTCATAAACTGCATTTTTGACGTTGTAGAAACTGTCGGAGAAGATGGCCCAGCTGTTGACCTCTTGCGTATCGGTCCGATCTTTGCCCTGCCACACCATGAAGGAGAGGGTGTTGGCCTGGTAGTCATAGGCAAGCCGGTGGCTGAGCTCTTGGGTCTTTTCGATCTCGTAGAGCTTGTCGCCCAGCCGGTCGCCGGTAGCTGTGACGGTGGTGCTGCTGCCGACGCCAGAGAGCCCCCCGAGCTGTAGGTGCGCGATTTTACGGCCAGCGTCGGCCGGATTGATCGCGAACTTCTGGACCAGCTGGCGGCCGATGGCTTCCGGGGTGCCGGTGATGTTGACCTGGGTGTTCAGGACCCGATCGTTCAGCAGCTCCTCCGCAAAATAGCCCTTGCAGTAGGCCGTCCGGGCGCCCTTGGCGTCTCTGGCGAAGTTGACCTCGCGGATGACGCCGAGGTCGGTCCGGTCGCTTCGGTAGAGATAGCGGCCGACGTTCATGAGCTCGAAGAACTCGGCGGGGGTGTAGAGCTCAAAAAGCCCGGAGTCGTAGTAGCGCCGATCCCATATCAAAGTATTGAAGACGCTCACCACGCCGAGCGTGTCCATGTTTTTGTCAAGAATGATTAGCTGCATAAACTACACCCCCAGATACTTCGGAGTATAAAAGAGGTTGACGTCCAGGTTGGTGTAGTTCCCGTCCGCGTCATACTCCAGATAGTTGTCGCCCACGGCGAGCTGGAAGGGCTCGCTCTGGCGATCAATGCGCTGGTAGCAGTTGACGCCGTTCAGGGTGATGACCTGGTGCCGGTCGTTTGTGTCGATCAGCAGAACGTCGCCCTGCTGCATGACCACCTTGACCCTCATAAACTGGCCGGTGCCGGTATTGGTGATCTTCGGGTTGGTAACGCTGCCCCGGGTGGCGATGAACTGGATCTGGACGCCGGTCGGGACGTCGCCGTCATTAGAGAGGACGACTTCCTTGTGCAGTGTCCGGTAGCCCATTGTCATGCCGCCCAGCATCAGGCCCCGCGCCTTCGGCGGATAGTTCAGCTTGTCCGTGGCTCTGACCGGCAGCACCCTCCAGGGGAAGGCGAAGAGCGGCGAGATGTTGGCCATGTTCTTGCCGAAGTTGTCGACGTTCAGCATGTACGGATCCGGGCAGATCAGATCGACCAGGATCCGGAGCTTGTTGTCCATGTTCTGAGTCGTGCCGAAGGTCCAGCCCTCCAGCTCGTACTCGATGTTCCGGCTCACGCCCATGTTGGTGATCAGGGCGCGGCCGGTGTACTTCGGGTTGAAGAACTGGATCACGCGGGCCCGGTTCTCGGGGTTGTTTTTGTTGCTTCTGAAGCTGGCCTCGATGTGGATCGGGCGCGGCTTGATCTTCTTACCATCGACGGACGCCCCGTCCACCAGGGCGTTGTCCGACGTGCTGAGCTCCAGCTCGGAAGACTCCAGGCCCGTCACTTTGGTGATGTCGATGTCCTCGTTCGGGCCCATGCGGAGCGTCTTGCCGTTGCAGGTCAGCTCTATGGTGATTGTGTTTCGTGTCATTTCACACCTCCCACTATGTTCCGCAGCGCCTCGCGCTGGGCCTTGCTCACTTCGGAAGGCGTTGCCACGGGCACGTTGTAGGTGTTCTGCTGTTCCATGCGCTGGTCATAGTAGACGCTGGTGCCGGTCGTGGCCAGAGCTCTCGCACTCGCCGCGCCGGAAGCGTTCAGCCGCAGGGATCCAGCGGAGGCCGAGACAGCGGTCTGCATTTTTGCGACCATCTTTTTCGCCTGGACCTCCATGTCTTTGATGGCGTCAGGCATGGCCTTTTCAAAGCCTTCGCCGATGCCGGGCGGGAGCCAGCGGCCCACCTCGTCCCGGAACTCTGTCGACGGCGACTCGATGCCCAGCGCGTCCTTGGCCGCGTCCAGAAGGCTCGAAGCCAGGTTGGCGACCTTATTCTTCAGCCAGTCCCAGCCGGAACTGATGCCGTTCCAGAGCCCGCTGACGATATTGCTGCCGACTTCTTTGATCTTGTCGGGCAGAGACTTCAGCCCATTGACAACGGAGTCGAAGAGCTGCTTCGCAGCCGCCGCGCCCTTGCTGGCCAGCTCAGAGCCCCAGGAGACGACCTTCGAGGCCGCCTGGCTGAGATAGGTCCATACCTTCCCAGGGAGCTGCTGGAGAGTGCTGGCCACCTTGCTGAGCATGTTGCTCATGGCCGTGCTGGCGTTGGAGACCATCTGCTGGCCCCAGCTGATGACCTTGTTCACCGTGTTGACCAGGTGCGTCCAGACTTTTCCGGGAAGCTCCTGCACGATGCTGTTGATCTTGCTGAGCATGTTGCTCATGGCCGTCGAGGCGTTGCTGAGCATCTGCTGACCCCACTGGATCAGCTTGTTCACGGTATTGACCAGGTGCGTCCATACCTTCCCAGGGAGCTGCTGCACAATGCTGTTGATCTTGCTGAGCATGTTGCTCATGGCCTGCTGGGCCTGAGCGATCATATTGCCGCCCCATGTCAGCAGGTTGCTGAGGACCATCTGGAAGATCTCGGCCGCCTTGTCCTTCAGGGTGGCCAGCCCGTCGACGATTGCAGAGACGATCCGGGGAACGGCTTCGCCGAGCTTGGACAGCAGCTCCGGCACGGCAGCGGTGATCTGCCCCCAGAGGTTCTTCGCACATTCGAGGACCTGAGGAGCTGCCGCGACGAGTGCGTCAACGATGGCCACAATGATGTCAGGAATGGCCGCGACGAGCTGGACGATGATGTCGGGGACGGCCTCGACCAGAGCCATCAGGAGGTCGATCCCAGCCGCCAGAATATCGGGGGCGGAGGCGGCCAGTGTGTTCACGATCGAGGTCACGATCTCGGGCAGAGCAGCGACCAGCGACTTGATGACCACGGGCAGCGCGTCGACCAGAGCCATCAGCAGCTCGACCCCAGCCTCCAGGATCTTCGGGATGGAGGAGACCAGGAACTTGACGATCGAGTCGATGATCTTGGGCAGTGCCGCGACCAGAACGGGCAGGGCGTCGAGGATGCCCTGAGCCAGGCCGAGGATCAGCTCCAGCGCGCAGTCGAGGATCGCGGGCAGCTGGTCCAGGAGCGAGGTCACGACGTAGCTGATCAGCTCGACCAGCGCGGGCAGAAGCGACGGCAGCATGGAGCTGATGCCGTTCACGATGCCGATGAAAATTGTGACGAGAGCGTCCAGGAGAGAGCCCAGTCCGTCGCCTTCGATGAAGCCCGTGATCATCTGGACGACTTTGTCAGCCGTTCCGGCGAAGTCGAAGTCCAGGACCGTGTCCTGGAGCTGCTTCAGGACGCTCTGGCCTGCTGAGAGCACGGCCGGAACGATGGCAGCCACCAGACCCGGGATCTGTGCAATAATAGCGCCGCCGAGCGCAGGGAGCGTCTCAGCGAAGCGCGGAATGATCTCGGCGAGGTTCTTGACGATGTTGTCCGCCGCTGTGGCGAAGGCGTCCGCCAGCTGGTCCGCGTCGCCGGATCCGTTCATGAAGTTGTCCCAGGCGGCCTTGGCCGAAGCCATGGAGCCCTCCAGCGTGCTTGCGGCCTCTTTTGCCGTGGTGCCGGTAATCCCCATTTCCTCCTGGACCGCGTGGATCGCCTGGTAGACGTCGTTCAGGTTGTTGATGTCGTACTTGACGCCGGTCAGCTTTTCAGCATCAGCCAGGAGGCGCTCCATCTCGGTTTTGGTGCCACCATAGCCGAGCTTCAGGTTGTCCAGCATCGTGTAATTTTGTTTCGCGAAGCCCTGGTAGGCGTTCTGGATCATGTCCATGGACGTGCCCATCTTGTTCGCGTTGTCAGCCATGTCGATGATGGCCATGTCGGCCACCTTGGCCGCTTCCTCGGTGTTGCCGCCGAGGGACTGGAGCAGAGACGCCGAGAAGCTCGTGACCGTGCTCATGTAGTCATTGGCAGACATGCCCGCCGTTTGGTAGGCCCGATCTGCCGACGCGATGACCGCGTCAGCTGCATCGCCGAAGAGCGTCTCCACGCCTCCGACGTTCTGCTCCAGCTGCCCCACACTGTCGAGAGCTGACTTGCCGAGATTGGCCAGAGCATCGACCGCTCTGGTCATCATCTGGCCGGTGAACACGCCCAGCGCTTGCTGAGCGACGCTCGCAACCTTGCCCATGCCGGACTGTAGGCCGCCAGTGTCCAGGCTTGTATCAAATTTCAGAGTCCCGTCTGATGCCATGACCTTCTCCTCCTGTCAAAAGGACGGCAGGGTTGCCGCCGTTCATGAGTAGAGAGTTCAGGTCACTTTCAAGCTGCTGCCGGTCAGCTGACTGAGGGAGCGCATAGACGCGCTTCAGGTGCTCATAATGCTGCCGTTGCTCCTTGGACGCCTTGGCCGGGATCTTCATCGTGCGGTAGCCGATGATTTTGACCAGCTGGGTCTCTTCAGGGAGCGATCGAAAAAGCGCTCGAAACTGCCACCAGTGGAGGGGATGCCGCGCCAGATCCAGGCCATAGACCTGCATAAACGCGGAATAAATATAGTCGGCGTCGTACTCGTAGGAAAAAGGCGGATCCGTGTCGCTGCTGTCCGTGGCGTCGTCTTCCGTCGTCTCAGCGGGATCCGTGCCGCAGCGATAAAACCAGATCATTCTGCTGATCGCCTCGTCGAGCACGTCGCCATCGAAGACGACGCCCGGGAAGTAGAGATCCAGCGCGGTCCTGAGCTTCTCCAGGTCATCGAGCTGACCGTCTTGCAGGACTTCCTCGAACAGGATCCCCGTGCGGAAGTCCGTGGTGATCGGGACCAGCTGGCCCGCGATCTCGACCTCCTCAGGCAGGCCGTCGATCAGAAGGTTCAGTGTCTTTTACCCTTGCCGTGACCGTGCTGCTGGGAGACGAACTGCGCGGTCTGCACCTGCCGGGTGGCAGCCTGCTGGCGCTGGGTGTAGCGGTTGGTGAAGTCGTTGAGAGTCTTTCTCTCACTGGCAGCCCACTCGCTGACCTTCTCGACGGCCTTCAGGTGCTCCATGACGTTCATCTTGCCGTGGAAGAGCCTGTCGGCCGTTCCGGCGCCGAAAATCTCGTCAAAGCACACATTGACCACCTCACACTGGGCGCGGTAGTTGGCCGCAGCGCTCGGGAAGTTCTCGCGCTTCTTGGCCTGGGCCGTGTCGCGCATTTTGATCATGGACTGCTCAAACTTCTCCATGAAGTCCGCGTCCATCAGATCGCCTTCGAGTCTCACGTCGTTAATAATCAATTCCATTATTCTGTTGTCCTCCTCTGGTCGGTGCTATAAAAAGAGCACCAGCAGGCTGCACCGTTGCGCCTGCTGGTGCCTGGTCGCTCACTGCCCTCGCTGGGCCAGTAGTACGGAGCCAGTGTTTACTTGTTTACTCGCCGGGGGTGACAGGGGCGTCATACTTACCGGCAAAAGTGCCCGGCGTGAACTTCTTGCTCACGGTGTCGAACTTGCCCTGGATAGGATCGCCGACCGCGTGGAGCGTGCCGGAGACGCTGATCTTCTCGCCGCCTGCTCCGGAGTTGTCGCTGACCTCATTGGCAACGACGAACTGGCGGGCAGTGTACTCGGCCGAAGCATCGCTCGGGGAGCCGATCGGGTTGAAAAGCTCCACCCGGACGTATTTCAGCTGGGCGGCGTCGCCGGTGGCGTGATCGCGGCCCATCTTCCAGAGCTTGTAGATGGCCTTCTGAGAAGGGATCAGGCGGGACTCGTAGGAAAACTCGGTCTCGTAGCCGGTGATGTCGGTCGAGGCCGTGACCTCGTTGACATAGGTCTCGCTGTCGGTCTGAGCCCCGGGACTCTCGTCCAGGGTGGTGAAGCCGGTGCCCATGAGCTCATAGGTGCCATCGATCTCGGCGTAGTCCGCGATGGCGTTCCGGAGCAGAGCAGCGCGGCTCTCGTCGAAGAGCTGAAGGTTAAAAAATTTCTTTTTCATGCGCTTATGCCTCCTTGTGATAAATGAGTTCGATCTGTATCTGGTATCTGGCGTTCTGCATCGACTCGTCGAACATGTAGCCAGATGACAAAACAGCGAGCTGCTCTGGGTGCGTCCCCTCTGGGAGCTCCGGAAAGTTGCCCGCCGTGCTCTGGGCTTCCACCCAGGCCGCGAAGTCCTCATAGAAGGAACTGTTCGCGATATTTTGGAGCCGGTCCATCCCGTAATACTCGCGGCTGCCGAAGTTGAACTGATAGCGCCGGTCTGAGCTGCCGTCAATGTAGGTCTCGATCACGGGGTTGAAGATGCCGGTCTCGATGGTGTACTCTTGCGGCTGGTCGCCCAGGGCGTCCACGCGGAACACTCCGTCAGCCAGCAGGGGACAGTCCAGGAAGAAGGCAGTCACGCCCTCAATAATTGACTTGACCATGCTGGCCTCCTTTATTTACTGTTGATCAATCGCAAGAGCGCCGCCCGGTTGGCCGTCTTCATGCGTTCAAACCACATACCGCCGCGCCTCGGGTCGTAGGATCGGGTCTGGCTGGTATTGTAATACTGGGGCCGGGCGTATGGTGCGATGTACTGCACCTCGCCGGAGCCGATGACGGTGCCCAGAGTGCCTGAGCGTTCCAGTGCGCCGGTCCGTTTTGGGACCAGAGGCGCGCAGCGCCGGAGCACTTCGCTGTCGATGATCTCTTGTTTCTTGCTGAGGACGGCGTTCATCTTTGGGGCGCAGCCGTTGTTCCAGATCAGCTGGACTCGGCCGTTCCTTCCCTGAATGATGGCCCCCCTGGGGCTTCTGATCGGCTTAAATGCCATACTACTCACCCCCGATCCGCCAGTGCTTAACCGCTGCCGAGCCTCGGATCGTGTTGTCCGCGTATTCCTTCACGGTGATGACGTCCGTCAGGTTGGCAGCGGCCAGCTGCTTGACAGTGGCCTCGTCGACCGGATCCGCCAGAGAGGTCTCACATGCCAGGACGATGTCGCCCTTCTGAAGCGTCCAGTGTTGCCTGGCTTCCTCTTCTGTCATAGCCTTGAAGGCCTTCTCGCTTGCGTAGGTCCGGTCGCTCTGGGCCTTTGCGTTTATCGAGATCCGGAGCTTGTAGGTCAGACTTTCAGCGTGGGCCCCGTCCGTAGAATGGCCGGAGCTTTTCGACTCGTAGTAGGAGGCGCCGGAGATGCAGGTCGGAAGATAGACCTCACGCCGGTCAGCGCTCAGCCGCTTATTAAAGACCGTGATCGTGACTTGCACATACATGGCAGCACCCCACCTTTCTGCTGAGCCAGCCGGTCGGCAGCAGATAAAGCCGGACCGCCTCGGCGACCTTCTTCCGAAGTGCTGCCTCAGCGGTCTGACCATCCTGGGCTTCTGTCACATAGGTGACAGAGTAGCCGTCATTGCTCTCGCTCTTTACACCAGCGGACCCGCTGGCGCCGTCGTTTTGCTTGCTGTTGTAGACGACCTCTGCCGCAGCGCACACCGCGAGCTTCACGCGGTTGTCCTCTTTGGCGAAGATGTCCCCGTTGATGTAGGTGAGGTAGCTGATGGCCGCCTCAGCCTCCGCCTCGATTTTGGGGAAGTCGTCCTCGGGGATCAGGTTCCCGAAGGTTTTGCTGTAAAAGTCATAGGACACATACATCAGCCCTCACCCCCTTCATCCTTAGCCAGCCGCAGGAGTCAGGACGGCAAACGGGAAGCGCTTGGTCTTGTCCTTCTCCAGGGAGTTGACGGGGTTCGGGATCTCCCAGCCCATACGCATGACGGCACGAAGAGCGACCATGTCGTTCTGCATCAGGTTGTAGGCGATGGAGCCGTCAGTGTTCTGCACGACGCCCTCGGTGAACAGCTTGAAGGTGATGTCCTGGCGGATGCTGTAAACCAGCTGGGAGAAGTCGCCGGAGATCAGGAGCGCCTGGGTCTTGTCGAAGGCACCATTGCGCGGGAAGGTGATGGAAGAGCCGTCCAGGCTGTAGTTGCCCGCGCTCTGCATGGAGCTCAGGAAGAGCGGGCGGTTGTTGTTATCCTTCAGGCCGCGCAGCTTGGCGCGCATAGAGATGTCAGCAGCGTGGCCGCTCACGAAGTAGCCGGACTGCTCCACCTTGGAGATGACGCCGCTCTCACCGAGCAGATCGTTGAACAGATCAGCAGAGAGCGCCACGGAAGCGCCTGCCGTCTTAGCAGAAGGCACGAGGCCCTCACGCCAGTTGGCGGGCTTATCAGTGCCGAACAGGATGGCCGCGTCGATGACCTTGCCGAAAGCCTCCTGAATACGGGGCTTCACCTCGCCCCAGATGTCGTACTCGGAGTCGTCCAGAACGGCCTCAGGGATCGGGACGATGACCGCGATCTCCTCGGCGTAGATGACCTTCTTGTCCCAGGCCTGCTTCGTGGTCTTCTTCGCACCGGTGTCGCCGTTCACGAAGTACGCGATCGGCAGAGAGTCCAGCACAGGGAGCTTGCTCTGGGCGGCGGTCATGTTGGCCAGACGACGGCCCATGGAGAGGACAGCGGACTGCTCGATCGCGCCCTGGATGATCTCATTTGCACGATCCTCGGGGATCAGCGCGTCAGCGCCAGTGCGGTCAATGATCTGGGTGTCGCTGTCAAAAAGCTGAAGATTGAAAAATCTCTTTTTCATAGTGTTTTACCTCCGTAAAATGTTGATGTTAGCGGCGCGCTGCTCGACGGATGGCGTCATTGATGGCAGCATTGGCCCCTTGGCCAGAGCTTCCGCCCTGCCCGGAGCTGTCTGTGCCGGTCCTCACCTTGTAGGTGCTGCCTCCAGTCGTGAAGCGCGGGTTTTCCTTCAGATACTTGGCGACCGCCTTCTCGAAGTCCAGCTTGTCGTCTGCCTGCATGAGGGCGCTGACTTTGAACATGACGTAGTCAATGTCCTCCTCGCGGACGCCCTTGGCGCGGAGCGCGTTGCTGTTCTTCAGGGCCGCCAGCTCGGCGAGCGCGTCGTCGCGCTCTTTTGTGATGCTGTCGACGTTGGGCCTGCTTGCCGCCTGCTGGGCTTTATAGGCCGCGATGGCCTTGGACACTTCGTCCTCACTCATGCCCTGCTGCTTGAAGTAGGACGCGAGGGCGGCCTTTTCGGCGCGCTGTGCCCGGGCGTTCGCGATCTCTTCGGCCTGCTGGAAGCTGTAGGAGCCGCCCCCGCCGTTATGTCCGGCGCTTGATGCCTGGCCGCCGTCACCAGTCCCGGCTGCTCCGCCCTGGCCGCTGCCAGCGCCGCTCTGACCGCCGTCATCGAAGAGCTGAAGGTTGAAGCGTTTTCTCATAGTGTTATTCCTCCGTTTTTTATAGTGTGCGTGAACACGTTCCAGCTCATTGAGGCAGAGCCGTCCGGCCATAAAAAGAGCGCCCTGGCTGGGCGCTCAAATTATCAGTATTGTGTTGTCGTAGCTGTCCCGGATCCGGGTGATCCCGATGTACCAGGTGTCGATCAGGGCCTTGCCGAGGTCGTTGACTTCCTCCCACTCGATCCGGACGTCTCCCGGGTTATCGGTGGCCTTGATTTTCATGTCCGCGATGGCCCCCAACCCCTCGATCAGGGTGAGGGTGAGAGCGGAGACCGCCGCGCAGACGATGTTCTGGCCCGGCGCCTCGTTGTCGGTCCTGGGCGCGTGGCCCTGGACAGTAATGTGATGGAGATCGAGGTGTATTTTGACCATAGGCTCACACCTCGACCGGCTTCATGAGCGGCAGCTCTGCCAGATGCTCCGGAGGGAAGAACTCCGCCACGACGCCGTCTTCCTTGCTGACAGATACGGGCGCGATGTCCGGCTCCTCCTTCGTCTTGGCGTTGCGAAAACTGAAGACCCACTTGTCCGGGAGTTCGCTCGCTTCCGATATTTCAAGCCCGGCGCCCGTGTAGTCGAGCGCGGCCTTCTTTGCCTGTTCTATTGTGATCATATTATTCCTCCTTTGGCTTGGCGCATAGTTCTATACGGTCGGTAAAGTCCAGATTGTCGATCCGGACGAGCTCCGTCATGCCCGGCTTTATCATGCCCGCCGCAAAATAGCCCGAACAGTCCATGCTTCCGGACTGTGGATCCACGAAGACCGTCTGCCCGTCCACTTGCAGCGCATTGAACACATGACCGCCGCCAGACTTCCAGCGCACTCGGACGATGGCCCGGGCCCCATCACCCCAGCCGCGCATCTCCGACTCGATCGTGGCCCGGCACGCCTTTCCGGTGCTCTTGTGTACGCTGGTAACAGTGGCGCCGTCATAAACTGAGAGCCACCCCGTCTTTGCGTTCATGTAGGGGAGCTCGTCGACGCCGGTCAGTATGCGGGCCCGGGCTTCCACATCATAGCCCCGCATCCTCGCCTCGAAGGCGGAGACGCAGCGCTGGCAGTTTAGGGTCCATTCCTTTGTATAGAGCTTGAAGTTCGGGTTCGTCCCAGTCACGGCCTGCTGGGCCGTCATCGGGCTGCCCTTCTTCCAGTTTGCAGGCACTCCCGGATCTTTCTTTATTGTACCAGACGCCGGGGGCTTTTGTGAAGCTGCTTTTTGTGCTGCCCTTATATCAGCCTGGCGCTTCTTTTCCTGGCGTTCCTTCGCCTTGTTGATCTGCTCCGCCTGCCACTTTGCGTAGGTCTGAGGGCTGGGAGCGATCCGGCCACGGGTCCGCCCCGTGTAGATCCTCTCGGTCTGCTCCGGCAGGCCCATCGCCTTGCTGAAGCGCTTGTACTCGTCCAGCTGTGCCTGGTATTTGCACTGGGCGGTCGTGATGTCTTCCGGATCAGCTCCTCCAGTCCGAAGAAGCTGCACCTGCTCACGCCTGGCCCTCATGGCGGTCTCCATTTGCCGCTGCTTCTGGGTGGCCTCGTAGGTCGTGTACTCTTTGCCCCGGAAGCGCTTCGGCGTGGCTTCGCGAGCGTTTTGCTCTGCCAGCCATTCGTCCGTATAGAGCCGCTCGCTGATGCCAGGGATAAAGGGGTAGTAGGTGTGGCGGCAATTCCAGCCCAGGAGCCCCGGGCCGGTGCCCAGGCCGCACTTGGTCGTCAACTCCGCCTTGGTGTAGACCTTGCCCTGCCAGGCCGCGTGATCCGGCCGAGCGCCCGCGTGCCATGTCACCTCGAAGTATTGAGTCCCGAGGCGCTGGGCGTTCATGTCCGTGACCCGCCCAGCCAGCTGACCGAAGCCAGTCAGCAGCGCCCGCCTGACCGCGACGTCGATCCGGTTGTGCCAGCCGCTCGCGTAGTCGATGCCGTAGTCGCTGCCGCCGTCGCGGAAGGCGTGGTCGGTTCTCAGCCCGGAGGCGGTCATCTGGCCGACCATTTTCCGGATCAGCGTGTTGTAGTCATAGGCCCCGTTGGCCATGCCGGTGATGGCCTGGTCGAGGTAGCCGTTGTAAACGTCGGCCAGCGGCGTGAACACTTTGCCGCCGTGTCCGTTGTCTATCATGAAGCCCATCGACTTCGTGATGTTGTAGAGCTCCTCGCTGGACTGATCAACGAGGGCGTTGGTGATCTGCTGGAGCTCTGGGTTCTGCTCGTAGGGGATGAACTCCTTCCCGACCTGCTCGTAAAGGCTCCGGTCGCGGGTGTATTCCCGCTCGATGACCTCAGCATAGAGCCTCCGGACCTCTGCCTCGTTCCCGCCCACGGCCTTCCGGATCAGGTCCTCGATGTCCTGGGTGCTGTTGCCCAGAATGATGAGGCGCTGGATCTGCCAGTCAGCTGAGTCGGTAATGGTCCCGGCCTTCTGGATCCTCCGGACGATGTCGTCCATGATGTCCTGCTCCAGCTGCCGGTATTTCTTTTCTATGCCAGCCGCCAGTAGGCTGTGGTAGCTCTCGTCCATAATATCACATCAGGATCCCGCCAGACTGGTCCGGGAGCCTCTGCTCGGCGACCTCTTCGGTCTCGCCGTACCACTTGGCGCGGTATTCTTGCAGGCTCATGGCCCCCATCGCGACGTCCTGGCGGTCCTCCTGCCTCTCTGTCTGTTTGTCTTCGATGATCGAGTCGTCGAAGTCGATGGTGATGTCAGTCTCCAGCACCAGCCCGGCGACGTTGGCCGTCTGGCCCAGGCGGATGATGCAGCGGATCAGGTCCTTCAGAGCGTCGCCCAGGATGATCTCATGCTTCTGGATCGTCCGGTACATGTCAGAGTTTTCGCTGATGACCTGGGTGGCCGTTACAACCGACCCACGCTCAAAGCGATAATACTGGGTGCCGAAGCCGCACTTGAAGCTCAGCAGGTTCAGATCGTTGTTGATGGCCTGCTCATGCTCTTGGATCCTGAGGGTCGGGTTGACCTCGTGCATGGCTTCCTTGGTGTCCTTGAAATAGTCCTCCGGCAGCTGATAGAAGACCGAATCGTGAGGATCGAAGACCGGGGCGCCGTCCACATTGGTCAGCATCTCCGGCGCGACGAAGATCCGCTTCCGGCCCAGGGCGAACTCATTGGCATAGCTGTCATACTCCAGGTCGATCTTGGCCAGGACGTCGACGCTGTTGGCGAAGAGCGAGATCCCCATCGGGTTCGAGTCGTCCTCGTCGACATTGTTGGCAATGTTCAGCTTGTCGATGACAAACTGGGGCTGGTCGGATCCGGTCTCTACACGGGCGGCCAGGCCCTCAAAGTGCGGGATATGGTTCCATTCCTCAGGAGTCAGCTCACGACCCGCTCCAGACGTGCAGAGGACCACACTGTTCTCGATGACATACTGGAAGCCCAGCGACTCGCCGGTCGCTTCGTCCTTCCAGGGCTCGAGCTTGTGGTGCTGGAACTGGGCGTACTTTTTCCGCTTGTAGGTCTTCTCAAAGACGAAAATGACCTCCGTGATCCGGGAGTTTTCCCAGGCAGTCGGGAAGATATTCTTCGCCACGACATAGTCCAGTTTTACCTCAGCACTGACCACACGGCCCTGGTCGTCGATCTCCATGTTGGTCAGATACGGGACGTAGGCCACGGTGCCGCAGGCCGCTTTCCGTTCCTGGTATTCGTTGCCCTGCACGGTAAAGTTGGCCGCCTCCAGCACGCTCTCGACGAAGGCCGCCGTGGCCTCGTCTTTGATCGTGATCTTGACCTTCTCATTCAGCAGCAGGTCGCTGATGTCCTCGCAGAGCTTCTTCGCCATGCTGAGGCTCTTCCGCTGACAGCGCTCGTAATTGCTGGCGCCGTGATAGACCCGGTACTGGTGGAAGTTCCGCACGTTGGACCTGTACCAGCTGTCCCAGATATTGATTTTACTGTAGAAGGTGCTGTCGATGGTGTCGATGCCCTTCTTTTTGAAATATTCAAATACGTTCATACCTTGCTGCCTCCATGTCTGCATCGCGGAGCATTTCCGCGTCCTTCTTCGGTGCTGCTATGTCCAGATCTTCCAGATCGTCCTTGTCCTGCACGGGGAGGAAACGCTTCAGCTTCGACCAGAGCCCCATCACCAGGTAGCGGAGGGCGTCCATGCAGTGATCTGACAGCTTGACCGGCTTCTCCAGGCCTCGCTCGATGCTCTTCTTGTCGTACTCGTAGAGCCCGAACTCCTCCCGGGCGTGCTCTTGCTTCGGGTCAATGCTGAGCATGTCGAAGGTGAGGAGCTTCTGCACCCTGGAAATACCCAGGGCGACGTCGTTCTCGGCGTCCCGGATCAGGACCGTGTAGGGAGCCTCTCGGACGGCCCGCTTGATTTCTTCCATCAGGCCCTTGGCTGAGGGGTCGATGTAGGTATAGAAGAGGCCGCAGCTATAGCACTCGTGGAGATCATCCAGGAAGCCCACGAAGTCCTTGGCGTAGTCGCTCGGGCTCTTCTGGGATCCGGTCTCTCGGCCGCTGTGATAATACTCCGCCAGGCCCTCCAGCTTGCGCTTGGCCACGTTCAGCCCGGCCGCCTGGTAGGTGGTCGCGTTTTGCTGGCCATAGTCAACGCCCACGCCGATGATCTGGAAGGCGTCCTCCTCAGTCCGGCCGACGTGCCGGTCGCTGAACATGTAATAGATCAGCTCGTCGACGCCGATGGACTGCCCCAGCCAGAGCCAGCGCCACTGGCGCTCGTCTACCTGGTGGAGGATCTCCGCCGACTCCAGCAGCTTCCGGCCGATCCACTCGGGCGGCACGTCTCTGTAGTCCACATGAACGTGAACGCAGTCCGGGCGCTGCTCCATCTTGCGGGTCCAGGTGACGACCGGCGCGTTGGGGTTCTTCGGGGGGTTGTATAGGTAGAGCATCTGGAAGCCCTCGTCGTTCCCTCTGATGAAGGTCGCCTCGATGTTCTGAAGCTCGTCCTCACCTTCGCCCTGCTCGAAAAACTCATTGACCTCGTCGATCAGCACCAGTTTGATCGGCTTGCTCTCGTCGATGATGCCCTTGGTGTCGTCGATGTTGTCGGAGCCGGTGAAGTATATCGTGTTCCCGTTCTCCAGGAAGGTGATCTCCATCGGGCTCACGGTTATCTTGAAGAGGCGCTCGTCCAGGCCCAGCCTTTTGATCGCCCGCTTGATTTCTTTGTAGACTGTTTTCCGGAGCTTGTTATGCCGTTTTCGGATGACGACCGCGCTGCCGTCAACGTCCTGCACGATCTTGAAGACCGTCTCAATGGCTGCCTCGCTGGACTTGGTGCCAGCTCGTCCAGAGGTCAGGATCTTGTGGGTGTGCGTGTCATCGTTGAACACGTCCCAGAACTTCTCAATTATGAGGTCACTGATCCGGACCTGGTCCTCGTTTTGTGTCATTGATGATCGTCACCTTCCTCACCTCGCCAGAGCCTTCCCCGAGCTTAGCCCGCAGCAGAGAGAGCCGGAGCTTCTGCTCCTCGGTGGCTTCCTCGCCGGTGGCCCGCAGCATGTCATCGTACTGCTTGATCAGGCCCCTGAGGGAGTCCATCGCCCGGGCCTGAGCCTTCATGAAGTTGGCCTGCTTATCCCAGGCCTCCTGCACCTCCCAGCGCTCGCCGATGACGTTGCCGTCTTTCTCCTCCACCTTCTCGACCGTCTTGTCGTTCTGGTCCTTGACATAGGCGATCTTCTGGGCCCTCACGATGGCCGCGAAGGCCAGCTGGATCTGAGCCCAGAGAAGATCCAGGGGAGAGGAGTCAGCGGTCAGGCCGACCAGCTCCAGCGTCTCCTCCGGTAAATAGCGGGAGAAGAAGCCAAACTTCTCCGCGTGTTTATTTCCAGGGGGCCCGGTGGCGTTCTTGTTCCCGGGCTGCCCACCTCGTTTCCGAGCGCTCGCTTTTTTCTTTCCCGAGCGCTCGCTTTTTTCTCCGTCCCATTTATAGGTACACTTCCAGCGGCGGACGGTCCCCTCTGGAAGTTCCAGCTGTCTTGCGATGTCGACGAGTTTGAGGCCCTGCCGGTAGAGCGCCAGGGCTTCGTCCGCCTTCGCGTTCTTCGCCTTGGGCACGACCTCACCACCTTCGCTATTCGTCGTTTTGGTGGCCACGAAAAAGAGCAGGCCCTTTGCCTGCTCTTCATCATGCCACGCTATCATAATAGCACATTTATTTTTGCAATGTTCGCCGACTTTGTTCAAAAGTCCTCCAGCGCTCGCTCGTTTGCCTCCTGGATCCGTCTGGTGGCTATCTGGAAATACTGGTCAGACAGCTCCATCCCGATGAAGGATCTGCCGGAACGGACAGCGGCGACGCCGGTGCTGCCGGATCCCATGAAGGCGTCCAGAACGGTGCCGCCCGGGGGACAGATGGCCAGAAGACCGTCCAGCAGCTCCACGGGCTTCTCTGTCTGATGGAAGCGCTGCTTCGGGTTTACCATCGGGACATGATAGACGCCCGGCATGGCCTTGGTGCCTTTGGCAGCCTTCCAGTCTATAGGCAGGTCGCCATTGGAGCACCAGACCACATACTCGCAGTCGTTCCGGAAGCGCCCCGGCTGGTTTCTGCTGATGCCCTTGTCCCAGACGATAACGCCACGCCACACCCAGCCCGCCATCTGAACGGCGTCAGTCATCGCGGGAAGGTTCCGCCAGTCCACGAAGATCTCCAGGATCCCGCCCTGCCTCGTTTTCTGCCTCAGCTCGGTGCATACCCATCGCATGAAGGCGGTGAAGCTCCGCTGATCCATATTGTCACCAGAGAAGGGTGGTAGCTTTGCGGCGCCATTGTAGTCGTCGTCCGTGTACTTCGCTGTGGTGCTGGCCTTGCGGTCTCCTGCATGAGTTCCTCCGGAAGAATATGGTGGATCGCATAAGACCAGGTCGACGCTGCCGGGGGTCACTTCTTTCATCAGTGTGAGACAGTCACCATGTAAAAGCTGGATCATGATAGCACCTCCCCCAGATGAATGACTCCCTGCTTCCTGAAGTAGTAGGCCCTCCGGGGGCTGTAGTTGATCAGCTCTGCCACTTTCTCCATTGGCACGCGCCCGATATAAAACTCAGCGAGGACCGTCTTCTCGTTGTCATCCGGCAGCTGCTCGATGGCCTCGCCGATCTCGATGACCAGCATGGCCTTCTCCTGCATCAGCTCCTCGATCTGATGGTCCAGCTCGTCCACCTTGGCCATGATCTCCGAGATCTTATCCTTCGGGGACGTTTGCACCCTGTCGAGGTCGTACCGGATCCCGCCCGGCAGCAGGCAGCTCTTCAGCTCTTCACGCCGGAGCTGCTTCCGCTTGATGGCGTACTCTGTTTTCCGGATCCGCATCAGATAATCATAGGTCGCCTGCAGGTCCATGACCGTCACCTCCTCCCAGAAGATCGCCCAGAGAAACAACGATCTTGTCGGTGCCCAGGGCGAAGCCCAGCTCCCTGTTGGCGCCTCTGGAGTGCTCCCAGTCGGGAAGCTGCACCAGGACGTCAGCCTTGGCCAGCAGCGCCAGATCTATGTCCAGGAAGTCTTCATAGCTGGCGCCCTCGTGTAGCACCCCGATCATCTCGGCGGGATTGATGACTTTGTAGCCCTTTGTCACCAGCTGGCCCTTGGCCGCTCTGAAGATCTCCTGGTAATTGTCCACGCCCGTGATCGGGCCGCTTAGATATAAAATCATGCTTCTTTCCATGCCTTTTCTCCTTTCTCATTATTCGCCCGATCGCCAGGTCAGCGGTCGGATCTCTGTAGCCTTCCGCGTTCATCTTGACCGCCTCTCTTTCAGTGCTGCCAGAAGAGCCGCCTGGCTCGTGTCCTTATGCTGTAGGGCCTGCATGACCTCTTCGTCGACCGTGCCCTCAGCGATCAGGTGGTGGATAATAACCGGCTTTTCCTGCCCCTGCCGGTATAGTCTCGCGTTGGCCTGCTGATAGAGCTCCAGGCTCCAGGTCAGGCCGTACCAGACGATCACATGGCCGCCTTCCTGAAGGTTCAGGCCATAGCCGACGCTGGCAGGGTGAGCCAGAAGCACTTGGACCTTCCCGGCGTTCCAGTCCGCTATGTCCGCTGTACTGTTCAGGACCCTCGCCCCCTTGATGCTGCCCTGGATGGCCGCGAGGTCGTGCTTGTAGCTGTAGAAGACTAAAACCGGCCCGTCTGTGGTGTCGATGATCTCCTCCAGGGCTTCCAGCTTTGCGTTGTGGATCTGGACGACCTTGCCGTCGACGGCGTAGACGCTGCCATTTGCAATTTGCAGCAGCTTGGTCATGACGGCAGCCGCGTTCAGGGCCGCGATGTCATCGTCCTCGATCTGAAGAAGCTGCTCGGCCTCCATCGTTTTGTAGGCTGCCATCTCGGAGGGAGAGAGCTGCACGGGGATGACATTGTCGATCCGTTTCGGCAATTTCAAGTAGTCCGCCGCGCTCATACTGATGCAGATGTCGCTGATCTTGGCCTCGATCTCTTTCCTGGCCCCCGGCAGCGCGTCCCACTTATAAACGACGTAACCGTTCCGGGCTCCCGGCCTGAAATAGCGCTCGCGGTAGGCGCCCAGGGTGCTGCCCAGACGCTCGCCCCGGTCCAGTAGATACACCTCAGCCCAGAGATCCATCAAGCCGTTGGGGCTTGGCGTGCCGGTGAGACCGACGACCCTCTTGACGTAGGGCATGGCCTTCCGGAGTGCCCGGAAGCGCTTGGCCTGGGGGTTCTTGAAGCTGCTCAGCTCGTCGATGACGACCATGTCAAAAGGCCAGCCCTTGTGGATCTTCTGAAGGTGCTCGACCAGCCAGACCACATTGTCCCGGCCGATGACGTAGATGTCGGCCTCCGCCTCCAGGGCCTTCCGGCGTTGTGCCGCCGTTCCCAGGACCTTCGAGATCTTCAGGTCCTTCAGGTGGTCCCACTTTGCGTGCTCCCTGGTCCAGGTGTCCTCGGCCACGCGCTTCGGCGCTATGACCAGGACCCGGGAGACCTCGAAGCGGTCAAACATGAGATCCTGGATCGCTGTCATCGTGATGACGGTCTTGCCCAGGCCCATGTCCAGGAAGAGGCCGATCTTCGGAGTGCTGATCACCAGCTCCGTCGCTCGATTTTGATAGTCATGCGCCTCGTATTTCATCCCGCACCTCCTCAATGAAGGCCTCGGCCTCCGTCTTGCCTTTGATAGTTCTCACCCGGCAGCCCAGATCTGTCAGCCGGTTCTGCTGCCAGACCTGGAGGGGCGCCAGCTGCCCCCTGCTGGCCTTCAGCTCTATGAAGTAAATCAGCCCACCAGGCAGAACGGCGAGGCGATCGGGCACCCCATCGTTCCCAGGGCTGGTAAATTTGAAGGCCTGGCCGCCCATGCTCTCGATCTGGCGCCGAAGCCATTGCTCTATGTCTCGTTCTCTCATGTGGTCCTCCTGCTGTGACAACTTTGGAAAAAAGCCGCCGTCTTTTTGTGTATTCCCGTGTATATAGGCGCGTGTGGGCGTTTTTTCGCGTGTGTGTTGTAAAAGTAAATACATACATAGAAAATACTTGTCACACTTGTCACACTGTCCGTCTTTCCCTGTGGCGTTGCGCCTTTTTACTTGTGACAACTTCGGGACAACGTCAGAGACAACTCCGCTTGTCTCGCTGGCGCCCTGGTGTAGCTGCTGTGACAAGTCCGATGCCGGGAACTTGTCACCGTGACAACTTCCGGGAGTATGGCCTCTGCTGTCCGTAGCCCTCGATCCGGGTCCTTTTGCCGGTTCTTTCCCAGCCCTGGAGCCTTGCCATGATGGCCGCGATCTCGTAGCCGTCCTGCTTTTTCCAGGCGTTTCTTGGCCTTCCGAAGCACTCGCAGAAGATCTCCACGGCGCACACCTGCTTCCTTTGCATAGTGGCCGTAGTCTTCGGATCCAGGGCGTCCCTCTGCTGGAAATAGTCCACTCGTTTGCCGGTGTCCCAGCTGTACCAGTCATCCGGCAGCAGGGTCTCCAGATATTCGAGCACCTGGCCCTCACGGTCATCGTATTCGAGCGCCGCCTGCTGGGCCTTTGCTGCTTCCTTTTCCATCTCAGCGTCCAGGTAGGACGTCTCGCCCTCGGCGGTGTAGGCCATCGCCTCAGCCCAGATCTGGGCCCGGGTCTCCTCGGTGATCTCCCAGACGCTCAGGCGGCCGCCTCCTTCCACGGTCACGGGCCAGAAGCGCCGGTTGCCGGTGGTGTCTCGGAGGAAGCCCGTGGTGCTGTTGGTCGTGCCGCAGATGATCGCGGTCCTTGGGTGGCGTTCCACCACGCGGCCGTAGGCTGCCCGGTATTCGTCCACCTGGCGGCTGAGGAAGCCCTTCATCACGTCGATGTCGGCCTTCCTGGTGCCCTGCATCTCGCCGATCTCCATGATCCAGACGCCCTGGAGCTTCTCAGCGGCCGTTTTGTCCCTGGTGTCCGCCAGGCTGAGGCTGTCACTAAACCATTTCCCGCCCAGCTTCCGGAGCAGGGTGCTCTTGCCGATGCCGGGCTTGCCGTCCAGAACCAGCACGGTGTCGAACTTGCAGCCGGGTTCCAGGACGCGCTGGATCGCTCCGATCAGAGTCTTCCGCGTGACGGCCCGGGTGTACGCTGAGTCCTCCGCGCCCAGGTAGTCCACCAGCAGCGTGTCGACTCTTGGAACGCCGTCCCAGTCAGGCAGCCCTCGGATGTAGTCCTTCAGGGGGTTGAAGCGCCGCTGGTCAGTTACGATGGCCAGGGCCTTCGTGAACTTGTTCTCCGGGAACTGGACGCCGTACTGGTCGGCCACCCAGCCGTAAAGCTGGGCGTCGTCAGCATCGCGCCAGTATTTGTTCGGTCGCTTCCAGGGCAGCTTGCCCCGGACCTCAATGGCCCCGGACAGCTCATTGAAGCAGATGCCCTGGAGGGCGGGGTGGTGCTTCAGGATCAGCACGGCGTTGGTGATATTTGCCCGGACGCCGCCTTCTTCGGTCCTGTCCAGCTTGGCTTCCCAGTTTTCGTCGACTTCCTCGACCTCACTCTCAAAGTCGAGGACGGCCCGGGCCTTCGCGTCCTTGGCCAGCGTGATCCGGGTGCCCGGATCCTCAGAAGCGAAGGCGGCCATCGCCTTGTAGCTCGGGCGGTCTTTTCCAGTCTTTTCCTCTTTCCCGTCATCCAGGTCGTTGAACTTGTGGATCCGGACCAGGTCGAAGGCGTTGCAGAGCTGGCCGCCTGCCGGATCTGTGCTGTGGTTTGAATAGGCGAAGAGCTCGCCGTCGTAGACGACCAGGCCCGCCGCCGTGGAGCCCGCCGCGAAGGTGTAGCGGTCGGGCTTGGCCGTCTGAGTGTAAACGTCCGGCAGGAACTTGGCGATCGCCTCGGGGATCGTATAGGTCCGGCAGAAGGCGCCGACGATGCCCTTTTTCTCCAGCGGGTCTCCCTGTTTGTCGGCCTGGCGCTTCCGGATCCCGGTCATCCTGGACGACTCCGGCCAGAAGCTCGTGTCGGTCCAGTCCGGGTATTCAGCCAGGACAGCGTCAGCAGACAGGAAGGGCGCGTCGTAGTAGTTGAAGAACGGAGTCACGCCGGTGCTGTTGCTGGGCCAGTACATGAGCCGAGTCGGCTGGAAGGTGGAGTCGTCGAAGAGGTCGATCCCGACCTTCTCCGCGATTTTTCTGGCGATGGCTTCGTATTCGTCCGGAGTGACTTCCCGGTCCAGGGGCATGATCAGCCGGTAGCGCGGGGTTCCTTTGGAGTGCTTGTGCGTGGAGTAGACGGCCAGGGCGCTGTTGATCTCCAGATTGTTCATCAGAACGTCCCAGAAGTCAGCGGGCGGGAAGTCCAGGTCCAGGGTGAGGATCTGGCGGGCCAGGACGCTGCCGGTCTTTCTCCGGCCGCCCTCCAGATGCCCGCCGACGAAGCCGCCGATGTCCTTGATCCGGTCCTGCTGCTCCTTCGACATTTTCATGTACTCGGCGTGGGTCTCCGGCGTCTCCACGGACTTCGAGAGCTTAGACAGGAGAGAGGACCAGAGGATGGTCTTGTTCTTCCAGGCAGTCTCGAAGCGGCTCTTGCCGGTGGAGATCAGGAGCTCGCCGTTGTGTTTTATTCGGATGTTGTAGTCGGCCAGGTTCATCACTCTGGCGGTGTTGTCTCTATTTCCCATAGTCCGCGACCTCCGCGTTTTTCTTCAGCCTCTCGGCGTTCTTTTCAGCGCTGATGAACTGCTGCTGGTAGTCGCGGTAGAGGGAGAGAGCGCGGCGCTGCTGCTCCTTTGCGTCTTTCAGCTGAGCCTTCAGCTCTTTGAGCTGCTGGCGGTAGCCCTGGCCTTTGCCGTGCTTGCAGTAGGTGTTGACGTACTCCTGCATGGCGCTGACTTGCTGGGTGAGCTTGTCGATCTTAGGCTGCAGCTCCGTTGCCTTTGTGTGATATTCCACGGCCCTGTTGGCCAGGTCTTTCCGGCCGTCCAGGAGGCTCAGGGCCCGGCGACCGCAGTGCTGGACGACGGCGGCCCGCAGCTCGTCCCGGTGCTCGTAGTCCTCGTCGATGACTTTGAGCAGCTTCCGGAGCCGGGTCACGTTGGTCGGGAAGAACTTGTCCAGCACGACGGTCATGTGGCCCCTGCCTTCATGGTAGGTGATGTTTATGATATTCTGATCCATCGGTTCCTCCTTGCTGGTTTATGTGTGGATGTCCGGGGCCACGAGGGCCCCGGGATTGATGATCAAACGATAAGGAAAGCCGGGCGGACGCCGATCGAGGACGAGGCGCTCCAGTAGTCGGCACCGCCAGCGCGGTAGACGATGCAGAAGTACGCCGCCGACCCTTTGCGCTTGTTCTGGAGCCATCCCCACTCCCAGGCGTTGTCCCTGAAGGCGATCCGGTTCTTCCGGTCCTGCATGAGCGGCCACTGTTCGCAGCCGTCCGGCTCAAAATACTCAGCGTCCTCACTTCCGAAGATCTCCCCGAAGAAGGGAAGCCGCAGCAGGTCGCCATTGTCGAAGGGCTGCATCCGGTCGCGGTAGTCCGCGAAGATGGCCAGGATGTCGTTGCTCTGGAGCTTCTTCCGGAGGTCGCTGGCCTCATAGCCGCCCCGGTTGGTGCTCTCCTCATTCATCGGGAAGGGCTGGTCGAGATACTGGTCCAGCAGGAAGAGCGCGCCCTTCGGGGTGATGATCTGGCAGGTCGCGGTATATTTGCCGACCTGGATCTGGTCTCCGGTCAGGATCTCCTTGCTCCTGGTGGCGGTCTTTCTGATGACCTCGATCGTCTGCTTGCTCTCAAAAATTTCCATTTGTGTGTCCTCCTTAATCTTTCATGTAGAAGGGTGTCTCGTAGGTGTCGCCCTTCAGTGGCAGCCCCTCGGCCCAGTCAATCGGCTGGGCCATGATGGCGGTGATCTTGCCAGGGGCCTCGGTGTCTGTGCTTGGCACGTCGACGATCATCTCGTCGTGGACGTGCATCACGATCTTGTAGTCCAGGGCGCTGACTCTGGTCATGGCCACGGCCAGGCAGTCCCGGGCGGTGGCCTGGACGATGTTCTCGACCAGCTTCCCGCCATAGGTCTCGGTCTCTCCCCACTGCTTTGTCTCCTGGTTCACGCCCATGTAGACGATGGAGAGCCTGCCGGTGTAGTCGTCCTGCTTCAGCCTGGTGTCCCAGTAGCAGAGCTTCCGGCCGCTTGGCAGCTTGATGAAGAGGTTCCGGTTGATGTAGCTGAACTCGATGCCGCGAAGGATCCGGACGGTCCGGTGCTCTTGGATCGCCGTCTTGGCTGCCATCTCGCAGGTCCGCCAGAGCTTCACGACTCTGGGGTTGGCTTCGCGCCATTGATCGACGACGCTCTGGAGCTCGTCCTCTGGTATGCTGCCGCCCTTGTCCATGCGCTTCATGGCGCCGACGCCTCCCTGATAGCCGCAGGCCAGGACGGCGACCTTGCCCTTCTGGCGGAGGTGGCTGTTCGCGCCGTGCTTTTCCACGGGGACGTGGTACATCATGGCCGCCGTCTCGCAGTAGATGTCTTTCCCGGCGCGGAAGGCGTCCAGCACCCACTCTTCGCCAGCGATCCACGCCAGCACCCGGGCCTCAATGGCCGAGAAGTCGCTGACCACGAAGCGGCAGCCGTCTGAAGGGATGAAGGCCGTCCGGATTAGCTCAGAGAAGACGAAGGCCGTCTCGCCGAACAGGGTGCCCATGGTCTCGAAGTCTCCCCCAGCGGCCAGCTCTCTCGCCAGGGCCAGATCCGGCAGGGTGTTTTTGGCGAGGTTGTGCGTCTGTACCAGACGGCCCGCCCAGCGTCCGGAGCGGTTGGCTCCGTAGAACTGGAGGATCCCGCGCAGGCGATGATCCTGGCAGACGGCGGTCAGCATGGTGCTGTACTTTGCCACTGAGGTCTTGCCGAGTGCTGTCCGGATCTCCAGCATCCTCCGCACATTTTCCGGCAGCTCTGTCTGAAGTGCTGCCGCGATGGTATCCTTCGTGACGTTGGTCATCGGGACGCCCTGGGCTCCCAGCCATTTCTTCAGCTGGGCCAGGCTGTTCGGGTTCCTGAGCCCGGTGAGGGCTTGGGCTTCCTCTTGTAGCTCCTGGCGCCGCTGGGTGTCATACTCGACGATCTTCTCGACCATCGGGATGTCCAGCTTCACGCCGTTGTCGTTCATGTGTTGATCCAGGGACCAGAGCCGCTGCTCTGACTCTGGGGTCTTGTAAATAGCCAGCCGCCTGAGGATCTCCTGCTCGGTAACGACGTCCTGCCGGTTGTATTCGATGAAGAGCTTCCACTTTGCTGGGTCGTGGGCCGGGAGGTTGCGCGTCCTTTGCCCGTTTGTCCTGGTAGGCTTGCAGGGCTTTGAGAAGAACTGGATCAGGGCCTTGCCCTGGGGGTCCTTCAGCTTTTCCTCTGGTAGGCCCATAGCGATGCCGACGTCTGCCAGGTTGCCCGGCAGGCCCAGCGTGAGGGCTTTGATCATCGTGCAGCGCCATTCCTCCGGAGGCATGGACGCGCCGGTCCACTTGGCCAGACACGTCCGCTCGAAGTTCGCATTGAAGGCGGTCTTGATGATGCCCGGGTCGGTGAGAGCTTCGCGGAACTCGTAGATCTCCTCGTCGAAGTCCCGGTCGACCGCGAGCGTGTCAATGACATGGACCGCGTCCTCGTCGTCGAATTTATAACCGATTAGCAGGATGTCGAAGTCGGGCGCCTCCGTGTAGGCGTAGACGCCCGCTCCGGCCAGATCCACGGAGCTGTAGGTTTCTATATCCACACCCATGACTCTGTGCATCTGTTTTCTCCTCTTTTAGAAATCGTCGTCCTCGTCGTCCTCGAAGCCGTCGCCGAAGTCGGACTCAGCAGAGGCGCGGGCAGCGCCCAGGCGCTCGTCGTCTTTGAGCTTCTGGATGTTGTTCAGGCCGACGCCGACGCCCTTGTTGCCGTTGGTGTTGAAGGGGTAGAAGTTGATCGAAGCCCGGCCCCAGCTGCCGCTGTAGACCTCGTCGGGGTCGAGGATCTCGTTCAGATCCCGGTCCACGATGCCGGGCTTCTGGGTGCTGTTGGCATTCAGGAAGAACATACCCTCATACTCAGGGGCCTCGTCGGCGCGCTCGTCGTCGCCATCGCGCAGCGGGAGCTTCAGGTTCGCGGGTTTCTTGCCGCCCCACTTGGACGCGACGCCCTCCTGAATGGCCTCGTCAATGGCGGCGCGGATCTTCTTCAGGGTGGCCTTGTCCTCTTTGGGGATCAGCAGGCAGACGCTATACTTCGCGTCCTGGCCACTCTGGAAGGCGCGGCTCTTGAAGATGTTGACATAAGAAAAACGGACTTTTCCGGTGATGACTTTGGTGCTCATAGTGTTATCCTCCTTAAAATTGCGGGATCTCTTCCGGATCCTCGTTGTTGAAGTCGGCCTTTGCGGCCTCGGTCGTGTTGATTGCTTCGCGCTTGTCGCTCTCCGGCACCAGGACGGGCTTGCCTGCCGGTTTGATGATCAGGTCGCCCAGGGTGGTCGTGAGCTTCTTCTTGCCGACGATCTTCTCCATCGCCGTGATGCCGTAGAGCTTGCGCTCGTAGAGCATGGCCTCGTCGTAGCCAGCGGCCACCAGGGTCTCGGCGACCTTCAGATCGTCTGCATACTTCCGGTTGCTCCGGCCTTCGACCAGCTTCCAGCCGTCGAAGTGTTTCCCGGCGAGGGCCTGCTCCAGCGCGTAGTCCTGGATGTCGCTGGTCCACTTCTGGATCTCCTCGGCCCGTCTCAGGACCTCGCCGATCTCCTCGTCAGTGAGGAGCGGGGGCGCTTTGAACTCGTCCCGGGCCAGCTCCAGATTGTACTCGGCCCGCTTCCGGCACACGGCCTTGGCAGGGCAGAAGCGGCACCAGTCACCGGTGGCCAGGTAGTCGGTGCCCTCCAGCGCCATCGTGGCACGCGGAGCGACGTCCTCCTCAGCCCAGAGCAGCAGCTCCTTCAGGGGTTGCTCTTCGGTGCTCACATGGTCCAGCCGGGGCTGGATGATGGTGGTCCTGACGGTGTCGAAGTCGTAGAGATCGCCGAAGAGAGCGGACGCTCCCAGGCCGTAGAGCCTCAGCTGGGGGTTGTTCACGGCGTCGACCTTGATCCCTTTGCCGTACTTCAGGTCGATGACTTCGATAACATTGCCGCCGATAATGACGGCGTCCGAAGTGCCGAAACCTTCCGGCACCCAGTTGGTGAGGCTGAACTGCTGCTCGATCATGAGCTCCGCGTCGGCTCCAGCTGCCGCCAGATGTTCCTGGACGGTCTCAGCGTAGAAGTCGGTGGCCTCCTCCATCTCCCCGTTGTAGTATTCATTGGCCTGGATCTGGGCCAGCTCCTTGTCGTAGTCACCCACGTCGCCGAGGAACTTCCGGAGCTTCAGCTCGGCGAGTGCGTGGGCCAGGGTTCCTTCGTCCGCGTAGGCGCTCGACCCGGGGGCCGGGAGCTGGTCGGCCAGTGCGACGGATCCGGGGCAGTTGATCCACCTGAACGCACTCGACGCGGACAGCTTTGCGTGTTTACTTGGCATTGAGGGCCTCCTTTGCTCTGTCCATGAGGGCAGGAAGGTCAGCCAGCGCGACCTCGGTCAGCTTGTCCACGCCGAAGCCCTTGATCAGCTCGCTGGCGATGTTCTTGCCGACCTTCTTGTTCAGCTGGGCCAGGGTCTTCCGAACTTCCACCCGGAAGTCTTCGGTCACTTCGGGGGCCTGGGGCGTCCCGGGCGCGGGAGTATCTTCGCGCAGGTCGTCCTCAGCGGGCGCCTGGGCGGCCTCCTGGGCCTTTCCGGCCTTCTTCGTGTCCTTCTTAGGCCCGGCAGTCTTCGGCGCTTCCTGGGGTGTCTGGGCGGCCTCCTGGGCCATTTTGTTCGGGGACTGGATCCCCATGTAGGTCTGGAACTCTTCCAGATTGTCAAATGTGATCGTGATTTTCATTGAAAAAAGTCCTCCTTATGTGGTATGCTTGATGCGTGTCCAGGGCTCCGGAGCTTTCTCCGGGGCTCACTTATTTGCAGCCATAAGCATCGCCTCCTTCCTCGCCTTAACGGTCTTAGGGTCCAGGCGTACTATGTAGAGGCTGCTGGCGTCTCTGTAGACGTCGACGAGCGGGCCCAGGGGAGACTTTCGTCTGTATGCCTGGATCGCTCCCAGCCGTCTCTTGGCCTCTTCGGGGGTGTCATACTCGAAACACATGTTTTTCTTTGTGCCCTTGACGAACTCCTCGATCGCGGCGACCTCTTCGCTCTTCTGGCCGCCTCTGAAAGTGTGCTTTTCGGGTAGCTTCACGTCGTATTTGATTTTCATAGCATCCTCCTTAGGTTTTCGTAGGTGATGGTGTCGCCGTAGGTCATGCCGTCAGTGCCGGGGATGACTTCCTCCAGGCTGATCGGCTTGACCCGGCGCGCCTGTTTGCTGTATTCGTTGCCGATGGCGGACTGCATCGCCTTGAAGGCGATCGTCTCGAAGCTGTAGTAGTGGAGCTCGAGCTCTTGGTGCCAGCGCCGCACGGATCGCAGATAGCGGAAGATCACAACGTCGTACCAGTCGTCGACCGGCAGCTTCCGGATCCGGAGATATTTCAGGACGAGGTAGTGGTTCCGGACGGCGAACTCTTGCTCCTCGGCGCTCAGTGGCTCCTGCATCACGTCCCCCCCCCCTTCTATCCATGTTCCACCTCCAGTCTCCGCGTCATCGCCAGGACATTGCTGGCGTAGTTGCTCAGCTCGTCGCGCTCCAGGTAGGCCGTCATGTGTTCGCGGCCGCCATTGTAGTACATCAGGGCCGCGCCCAGGTCATCGTAGCGCTGGAGCAGCTCTGCCAGGTAGTCCGCCGCGACCATCATGTTCGGGGCGGCTTTCCACATGTCGGCTTCGGTGACGCCCAGGCGCTCCATGCGGTCCTGGTGCCAGTAGAGGGAGACCTGCATCAGACCTGTGCAGTCACCGTTTACGGCGTCCAGCTGGTAGCGGCTCTCGTAGTAGGCGATGGCCTCCAGAAGCTCAGGAGAGAGGCCGTAGGCCTCGCCAGCGGCCCTTGCAGCAGCTTCCACGTCGTCCGGGATGTCCGGGTCGTTGTAGGGCTCAGGCGCCGCCGTGAGTGTCTCTGCGGCCGTCACGACGGGGCGCGGGTCAGATGGTAATGAGGCGGTAGCCTGCTCGGGCTGCTGGACGCTGTTCATGTGTCCCATGCCTGCCAGGAGCCCGATCGTGATGCCGAGGGCCAGACTGAGCAGCTTGCCCGGCAGAGTGGACCGGCGCCGCTTCCTTCTTCTCTTTTCCATTGTCTTCCTCCATGTTCTTCCGGATTGCAGCGTAGGCGGCCAGCGCCAGCATCGTCAGATCCGGACTGTTGTTTTCTTGTGCCATGTTGTCCTCCTTGTAGAAAAATTTTCTACTTTTAGATTAAAAAAATTTGAGTGCGTTCCTCAGCCGATTTTATACGGAGCAGCTCGCTGAGCTTAACGATCTCGGACGGTTTGAACTCTGTCCGGTTCTCGATCTTCATGCTCAGCGCCTTGCCCGAGATCCCCAGCTGGTCGGCGATGTACGAAAGTTTCAGCCCACTGGCCTCGATTTTCTCCCGGAGCAGTTTCGTGTTGGTCATGGTGTACCTCCTTCCCTTAGTGTTAGATGATCTTTATCGTCTGCCGCTCAGTCCCCCCCCGTTCCCATACAAACCAGGAGTAGCTGGTCGCGTCGGTTCCCTTGCCGGTGAACTTCGGCCGCTTGTGCAGAGTGTAGAGCCCGCTGAGTGGATGGTCCTGCCACCAGCTGAAGCGCTTCTCGCTCTCCAGGAACGCTGTCCGGAGCAGGAAGATCAGCAGGCCACCAGGGGCCAGCAGCTCCAGCGCCTTGTCAACGAACTCCTGGGCCAGACTGTAGGGCGGGTTGCCGATGATGACGTCATAGCCCAGATCGGGCTCGTAGCTGAGGAAGTCGCCGAGGATGACCTCGTCCGCGATGTCTTCCAGGTGCTCCCATTCCTCCGGCCGGATCTCCACGGCGTCGATCCGGTTGGTGAAGCCTCGGGTCCTGAGCGCCCGGATGATGTTGCCGTTCCCAGCGGAAGGCTCCAGGATCCGGTCGCTCAGGCTGATGCCCTCGAAGGTGTCCAGGAAGCTGTAGACGCTCTCGATCGGGGTGGCATAGAAGTCATAGGCTTGCCGGGCGGCTCCGCGTCCCGTCGCGCTCATGCTGCACCTTCTTCTGGGAGCGCGGTGGAGCCGTCCACTCGGTTGCAGCCGTTCTCATAGTGCCAGCGGATGCCCGCTGCCAGCTCGTCCACGGTCATGTCTTCCCCGAGGTGTCCGCAGTAGTAGCCGTTCAGCATGACCGCGTTGGGATCCTGGCGCAGGATCTCGTGGACCTCCGGCAGGTCATCCTCCTCGAAGGTCTCATTCCTGTCGCAGGTCAGCCAGAACGCCTGAGCGTTCCAGCTTCGGCCAGTTTTCCAGATGACGACCCAGGCGATCCCCTCACGGATCTCTTCGGCCCAGTCTCTTGCGGTTTTTCTTAAAGTCGCCATGGTCTCCCTCCTCTCAGCAGTAGAACGGCCGGAGCTGACCGTTCCATACTTCATAATACCAGCGCGAGGTATTGAAGCGGATGTAGTGGTAGTCGGTGGCGCAGTAGACGGGGCGGCGGTCGATCTTCCGGCCGGTCTTCCGGAGCTGGTGGTGGCGGTTGACCTCATACTCGTCGATCTCGTGCAGGATGGTGATCTTGCTGGGGTCGAAGTCGAACTCGTCGCAGATCCAGCGGATCGCCTCGTCGTCGGTCATGTAGCGGCTGCACCTGCCGGTCTCAGCACCCTCGGCCAGCTTTTCGTAGTCGGCCTGGAGGACGTTGTCGGTGAACTCGTAGGGCTTCCATTCCTGCTCGCGGTCCAGAGCTTCCTGGGCCCGCTCCAGCTCCTTCTTCAGGCGCTCGATCTCGACGCTGAGGCGGGCCTCCTGGGCGCTGACCTCACGCTCGGCCTTCCAGCGGCGGCTGTTGACCTCTCGCTGGATCTGCTCGGCCAGGCCGTTCTTGTTCGCCTTGTAGGCTTTGCAGAAGGCGTCCTTGTCGCCATCAAACTCGCCATAGTATTCTTCGATGACCTGGTAGGTCACGGCGTCGGGATAAAAGTCGGTGCGCTTCTCAAATTCTTCGATCATCATGTTGGTGTCCTCCTCGTTTTTTCTGTGCCTCAGGTAGAATATTTTTCTACCTGCACATAGGATAACTCCGCGCAGAAAGAAAGTCAACTATTTTTTCCGAAAAAGTAGAAATTTCTTACTCGCTATGATATAATATTTTTCCCGAGGAGGTAGTGAACATGGAAAACTTAGGCCAGAAGATAAAGCAAAGAAGAGAAGAGCTCGGACTCAGCCAGGAAGAACTGGCGAAGATGCTGGGCTATAAGCATAAAAGCTCGATCAATAAGATCGAGCTCGGCGCGGCTGATGTACCCAGGGCGAAGGTCCCCGCCTTCGCGAAGGCCTTAGGCATGACGGCCGCCGAGTTCTCCGGCTGGGCGGAGGACCGGAAAGTGGCCAGCTTTTCGTATTGTCTGGAGCAGCAGATGAAGGTTCTGGGCTGGGTGGTGCTGTATGACGCGGAGGGGAACGTGATCCTCACCCATGACGGCGCTGAGTATGAGATCACCGAGGAAAGCATGAAGGGAGTGGAGAGCCAGATGGCGCTCTACCTCGACTTCCTGCTGAATGGTCTCGCGAAAAATTCCCGGAAGATTGGAGGGTGAGTGTATGCTGGGTGCGATATATGCAAGGTATTCACCAGGGCCAAACCAGACCGAGCAGTCCATCGAAGGCCAGGTGGCGGACTGCCGGGCCTATGCCGAGGAGCATGGGATCCAGATCGTTGAAATATACGCCGACCGGCACATCTCAGGGAAGAGCGTCGTCGGCCGGAATGAGTTCCTCCGGATGCTGCACGACGCGGAACAGCGGCGCTTCGAGTGTGTCATCGTCTGGAAGATCGACCGCTTCGGGCGGGACCGCCAGGACATAGCCCTCAGTAAAATGAAGCTGAAGCGGGCGGGCGTCCACCTTATGTATGCCCGGGAGTCCGTGCCGGACGGCCCGGAGGGGATCATCCTGGAGAGTGTTCTGGAGGGCCTGGCCGAGTATTACTCCGCAGACCTCCGCCAGAAGGTCATGAGAGGCATGAGGGAGACCGCGAAAAAGGGCCTGCATTGTGGGGCCCCACTGCCGATCGGCTACACGACCGACGAGGCCCGGCACATTGTCGTCGACGAGGAGAAGGCCGCCGTCGTTCGGGAGGCCTTCAGGATGCACAACGCGGGCGCCCAGATGAAGGATCTGATCGAGCTCTTCAGGAAGCGCGGGATCATGGGCCAGCGCGGGAAGCCGGTCAGCCAGGGCGTGATCTATCGGATGTTACGGAACGAGAAGTACCTGGGCCGCTTCGAGGTCCAGGGCGTCGAGATCCTCGTGGAGCCCATCATCGACCGGGCGACCTTCGAGGAGGCGGCCAAACACTTCGGGACGTCGCGCAATAATGCGGCAGGGAGGGCAAAAGTGGACTATTTGCTGAGCTGTAAATGTTTCTGTGGATATTGTGGTGCGATGCTGAACGGGGAGTCGGGCACCAGTAAAACGGGGCGGGTGTATCACTATTACAAGTGCGGAGCGAAGAAGCGCGGGGAGAAGTGCGAGCTGAAGCCCGTCGCCCGGGACCACCTGGAGGACCGCATCATCCAGGCCACGGTCGAGGACATGCTGACCGATGACATGATCGGGAAGCTGACCACGCGGATCCTGGCCATCCAGGAGCAGGAGGACGCCACGGATCCGGCTGAAGGTTATCGGAAGCAGCTGGACTCTGTTCAGAAGAAGATCCGGAACTTGGTCGACCTCATGGCCGAGACCGGGTCGAGGGCCTTGATCTCGAAACTGGACGCGCTGGAAGAGCAGCGGGACGAGCTGGAGACGGAGATCGCCCGGGCAGAAATAAAAAGGCCCCGACTCACCGAAGAGGTGATCGGGGCGTGGCTCCGTTCCTTCAGGGACGGAGACGTGAACGACGCCGCCTTCCGGCAGCGTCTCGTTGACACGTTCATCGCCCGGGTCGAGCTCAGGAACGGCCAGGCGATGATCTTCTACAATATACAAGAAAAAGGGCCGCACTCGAAAGTTCGAGTACGACCCGAATGGTGGAGCAGACGGGAGTTGAACCCGTGTCCAAAAACCAATTCCCTGTTCTTCTACTATCATAGTCCGTTCTTTGACATTCCCTCCATCCTGCGGAAACGAACATCCTCAGAACTTCAGTAGTT
>Ga0129308_1000839_pt1 | contig 39345 bp, 35 predicted proteins | sample L827metagenome_FD_94440 | JGI IMG/M metagenome (GOLD analysis project Ga0129308, IMG submission 94440) | Ring-tailed lemur group fecal microbial communities from Wisconsin, USA - L827 metagenome | ecosystem: Host-associated > Mammals > Digestive system > Large intestine > Fecal | place: USA... | reverse complement strand
GCATTTCCAAGCCTATTCCAGAAGGATACGGCCCATATTATTGCAAGCTTGCGCTCTATAAAACTTTTGATGTTCAGCAATATGCAGTATATCGCAAAAATATTGCGGCAACAAATTGGACATTCGATTCCTACGAATTAAGATATGTTTACGCTGGTGCAAGTTGCACAATCATAAAAACAGAGCTTTGGCCTTAATGATACCATCCATGAAAAAAATCGTTTCTCTTTTCCTGCTTCTTTTGCTGTTAGCCGGCTGTTCCTATGAGGCTCCCATCCAAAACACGCTGCACGGCGCCTACCATTATGTTGACGCGGCAGACGGGAACCATGTCTATTATTTCATGATCCACACAGAGGATGGGACGTTCCGCTATTATGACACTGCGGACAATTCCGACATCTCGGGAACCTACAGAGAGAACGCGGACGGAACGCTGACGCTCTGCGCGGCAAAAGATGAGGACCGCGTTTATTTCCCGGACCAGACCGTCGTCTGGCAAAATAAAATCCTCGCCGTAGAGACCGGCGGGGTAATTCGAATCTATGAAAAATTCAACAACGGCTGGGTTGACTGGTCGGAAACGGCTCCCTCTCCATAGGGAGCCGTTTTTCCATGGGAGTCGCGCCGTTCTTTTGAAGAAGCCACCGAAATCTGCGACGCACAACCATGCAGAATTGTAATTCCGCCGGTTCTGTGATAAGATAAGGACAGCTTTTCCAAGGAGGGACCGAATATGTTCTATCTGCTGCTGGTTCTGGTGGCCGGCGCCATCGTAGCGCTGGACCAGATCACGAAGGCGCTGGTCGTCGCAGGCATTCCACTGGGCGGCTCTGTGGAGGCCATCCCCGGCCTCTTTCACCTGACCTATATCCGAAACACCGGCGCGGCCTTCTCCATGCTGGAGGGACAGCGCACCTTCTTCCTGATTCTGACCGCCGTCTTTCTTCTCGGCGTAGCCTACTGCGCGGTCAAGAAAATCTTTGCAAAGCCCTATCTCTGGATTTTTGCCCTCATCTGCGGCGGCGCCATCGGCAACCTGATCGACCGGATGCTCTATGGCTATGTCGTCGACATGATCGCGCTGGACTTTATGAACTTCGCCGTGTTCAATGTGGCGGACATGTTTGTCACCGGCGGGGCGGTGGTCCTTGTCGTCTACGCCCTGTTCTTCGACCGAAAGGGCAAAAAGGAGTCAAGGAATGAAGGTTCCGTGTGAGGAGAGCGGCCTGCGGGCCGACAGCTTTCTGGCCGGCGCGCTGGAGGAGCTGTCCCGTTCTCAGATTCAAAAGCTGCTGGAGGAGGGCCATGTCCGCCTCGGCGGAGCTCCGGTGAAGAAGAACGCCAGGACCGTGGCCGGCGAGGTCTACGAGGTCGACGTGCCGGCCCCGCAGGAGATCGGCATTCTGCCGGAGGACATCCCGCTGGACATCGCCTACGAGGACAGCGACGTCGTCGTCGTCAACAAGCCCAAGGGGCTGGTGGTCCACCCGGCGGCGGGCCACTGGAGCGGCACGTTGGTCAATGCGCTGCTGTACCACTGCAGGGACCTCTCCGGCATCAACGGGGCGCTGCGCCCCGGCATCGTCCACCGCATCGACATGGACACCTCCGGCCTGCTGATCGTTGCAAAGAACGACTTTGCCCACCAGCGGCTGGCAGAGCAGCTCAAGGACCACACGCTGGCCCGGACCTACGAGGCCGTCGTCTGCGGCAATCTGCGGGAGGACCGGGGCACCATCGACGCGCCCATCGGCCGTTGCCCCACGGACCGCAAGAAGATGGCCGTCACGGAGAAAAACAGCCGGGAGGCCGTGACCCACTGGGAGGTCCTCGCCCGCTACCCCAGCTATACCCATCTGCGCCTCCGGCTGGAGACGGGCCGGACGCACCAGATTCGCGTCCATCTGGCCTGGCAGAACCACCCGATTCTGGGCGACATGGTCTACGGCCACAAAAAGCCGGAGCTGGGCCAGAGCAGCCAGTGCCTCCACGCCCGGGAGCTGACCTTCCTCCATCCGCGCACCGGCGAAATGGTGACGGTCAAGAGCGAATTGCCCGCCTATTTTCTGGAGGTCCTGCAAAAATTAGCGCGATTCCCCGGTTGATTTTTGGCGCAAACTGTTGTAGAATCAGAGACACCGCAGAACAAATGAATCTTCGGGGGGCCGGAGCCATTCCGGCTGAGACTGGGCAAATCGCAGCCCTCACCCGTGAACCTGATCCGGATCATGCCGGCGTAGGGAAAGATGCAACACCGTCCTCAGACCGCATTGCAGCTTTCCGTTTGCAATGCGGTATCATTTTTGCAGGCGCAAAAATTGCGGCTGCACGAAAGGACGGTTGGAAAACCATGAAAACAAGCAAATCCCATCTCCGGCTGAGAGCCCTCTGTGAAGGCGCCATCATGGTGGCGCTGGCCCAGGTCCTCAGCTACCTGAAGCTCTTCGAGCTTCCCCAGGGCGGCTCCATCACCATCGGCATGTTCCCCATCATCTTCTACTGCATCCGCTGGGGCTTTGGTCCCGGCATGATCGCCTCCTTCGCCTATTCCCTGCTCCAGCTCTTCCTGGACGGCGCCTATGCCTGGGGCTGGCAGTCCATGATCGGCGACTACATCCTGGCCTTTACGGTCCTGGGCGTGGCCGGGCTGTTCTGGAAACGGAAAAACGCCTTCCTGCTGGGCGCGACGGCCGCCTGCGCCGCCCGTTTTCTGGTCCACTATGTGGTCGGCGCGACGATCTGGGCGGAGTCCATGCCCGAGTCCTTCTTCGGCATGACCATGACCACCCCCTGGTTCTATTCCCTGCTCTACAACGGCAGCTATATGGTCATCGACTGGGTCCTGATCGTCGTCATCGGCCTGCTGCTGCAAAAGCCCATGAAGAAATGGTTCGCCCCGCAGACCGGCGAATAAATGCAAAACGGCTCCCTCCTCGGAGGGAGCTTTTTCTTGCGCTTGAAAGCATAGCCGTGTAAAATAAAATTGAGAAATATTTAAAAGTTTGTCACCTCTTTGCCCGGCTGGACCGTTGGAAGAGGTAGAACCGGGTAGGAAAGGACCGCCATGCTGCTCTGTTATCTGGCCCTCGCGGGAGACGCGCCAAAGCGCCGCCTCTTTGAGGTGCTGTACCGGCAGTACCGCAGGCAGATGCTCTATGTGGCCGATTCTGTGCTGCACAACCAGGCCGACGCGGAGGACGCCGTACACAACGCCTTTACCGGCATTGCAAAAAACATGGAGACGATACAGAACATTCAAAACGAGGCAGACCGCAGGAACTATCTTCTGAAGGCCGCCAAAAACGCCGCCCTGTCCATGCTGCCGCAGAAGCAGCGGCAGGACCGGGAGCTGCCGCTGGACAGCCTGCCGAACCTGTCCGACGGCGAATTTCTGGAGCGTCTCTGTGAAAAAGCGGCCTATGAGGCCGTGGTCTCCGCGATGCTGGCCATGGACGCGCGCTATCGCGACGCGCTCTATTATCATTTTGTATTGGGATTTTCCGCAGCCCAGACCGCAAAGGCCCTGGGCCGGACCACTGCGGCCGTCAAGCAGCAGCTTGTGCGCGGAAAGAAGCTGCTGCTGGAAACGCTGAAGGAGATGGAGCCGTTATGAATCGGGAAAAGCTGCTGGATGCCATGCGGGAGGCGGCCTCGGCAGAGTTTGCCGCCGTCCCCGCGGAGGAGGATATCGCCTGGACGCCCTCCGACCGCTTCCGGCAGCGCATGGAGCTTCTGATCCGGCAGGAGCGCCGCTACCTCTGGCGTCCCACAGGACGGCGGCTCGTCCTTGTGGCCGCGCTGATGACCCTGCTCTTGGCCATGCTCGTCACCGCCGGGGCCTTCCGGGAACCGGACTGCCGCATATTTACTGAGGAACGCAACGGCTATCTCGTCGTCGCCTACGGAGAAAGCAAGCCCGGAGACACACAAGTTTTCTACGGATTGCAGGAGGCCTATACCCTCTCCTGGCTGCCAGAGGGCTATGAAGAGACCTCTTTCTCCGCCCCGGAGGACTCCGAATGGACTTTTTTTGAAACGGTATGGACCAACGGGGATGGCGATACCCTCACGCTCTATCAAGGTCCGGTTTCCGGCCGCCGCTACCTGAACGCTGACCGCAAATATGAGACGGTCTCCCTCGGTGGAGGCGACGCACTCATTGATCGCGGCAGGGACTATGGCCGCCCCTTTGCCCCGCCCTACACCACTGTCTACTGGGCCAGCGGCCAATACGCTTATACACTCTACGCCCAGTCCGAACTCCCAACCGAAACCATTGCCGCGCTCTTGCACAGTCTGGAGAAACGCGGAGATTAAAAGGAGGAAACCATGTTTTTCATGTTCAAAACCGCATTCCGGATGTTTGCCGCTTCCAGTGCGACGCTGCTGGGGAATCTGCTGTTTCTCGCCATCGGCTTCTTCCTCTGCCTGAACCGAAAAAAGGCCCATCTGCCAGGCTTGCTGTTCTGGGTTGTGGCCGCGCTCTTTGTGATCTGCGAAGTTGTTGTAGACCTGACCGTGGTGGCCATCCTGCCGGAAGGCGGCGGCTTCTATTTGATTGCGAACCGTATCGGCGTCTGCGCCCTGATGTTCTCCTGCGGCGCGCTGCTCGGTTTTCTTGTCACGCTCTTTCAGAAGCTGCTCCGCCCCTCGGCCTCAGAATGACAGAAAAGGGAGGGGCTGCTTATGCGCAAAGTCGTTCCGCGCGGAGTGATTTTATTCTTGGTTTTGATTGCCTCGGCATATCTTCTCTGCGTGCTTCTTTACCGTCCGGTGACAAGTTTCTCAGAGCAGGATAACTTTAACATCACAGTCTCCTGTGAGGGCGCACAGTTGTCCTGGCCGCCGATTTATGTGGAGCCTCTGGTCTATACAGACGCAGACTGCACGAAGCGGATCTCCTGCAGCGCCACGGCGATGGACGGCCTTCTCTGCTTTATGGGATACATAGAGGGCGGCACGGAGAGCCTGGACACCCTCTATGTCCGGCTGCCGCAGCTCTATCAGGAAATTCCGCTGGAGGGCGTCAGCCAGCCGGTCTCCGATCTGGGAAAGCCTCTGACGCTGGAGGACGGCAGCACGTTAACCTTTACGTCCGTCACGATTGCGCCGCCGGCGCTCGTCCCGCGGCAGACCGGGGCCACCGCCTCCGCCGCATTCACTTGCAGCAGCGCTGAAGTATTTCCAAGCCGCTTCACTCTGACGCTGGACGGCGAGGTCCTTGAGGCGTCCTATTCCGCCCTGGACGGCAATTCGAGCGGCACGGTAAACTTCTCTCTCCCGGAATCGGCGGACGGAACGCCCGACAATGTCCGCGTGGCCGGCGGGACCATCGCCGTGACGGCGCTTCTGGTCCCGATCTCCTCCGACGACCTGACCCTCACATGCAGCGACGACGCCGTAACCGTCGTGCTGCTGCCCTGACGTTCCCAATCTCCCGGCGGGTTTTCTGCCCGCCGGGAGATTTTTTGGATTCTTCTACAATTTTACGACTTTTGAAAAGAAAGCCTTGCAATCGGCGGCGGAATGGGGTAGGATGCAAGGGAAGCAGACTTTGCGCATCGTCTTACGTCCGGTTATTCCGGCTCCTATCCGATTGAGGAGGATTGCCATGACGATTCTATGGAAGCGCCCACTCCAGGTCAGGAATCCCTTCCGGCTGAAGGAGCCGGGCTTTTTCAGCAACGCGGACCTGATCCGGCTCTACCTTCCGGTGCTGATTCAGCAGACGCTCGGCTGGCTGCTTGGCTTTGCGGATACGCTGATCGTCTCCCAGCTCAGCGACACCGCCACCGCCGGCATTTCGCACATCGCGACGATCAACAGCATGGCCAACTGCTTTTTCGCCGGTCTGACCACGGGCGGCTCTGTGCTGACCGCCCAGTACATCGGCAGTCAGGACCGTCCCATGGCCTCCGCCGCCGCGCGGGCCTCCCTGATGCTCAGCGTCGCGCTTTCCCTTCTGAGCTGCTGCCTGCTGATGGTCTTCCGGTCCGATGTGCTGCGGATCATGCTCGGCGCGCTGGACACGGAGACACACGACTACGCGCTGTTCTTCTTCACCTACTCGATCCCAACCTATTTTCTCAACGCCATCTTTTATACCGCCGCAGCCACCTTCCGCGCCCAGGGCAGCACCGCTGCGCCCATGGTCTGCTCCATCCTCCAGCTTGGAATCGCCCTCGTTTTAAAGGCGTTTTTCTTCTATGCGCTGCATCTCGGTATCTTCGGCCTGTGCCTCTCCAACCTGCTCTCCATCGCGATTTCGACCGCGGTCATCCTGATTCTTCTGGAGCGGCCCTGCCTGGAGGTCTCCTTCCGCCGCAAGGGATTGCCGCTCTTTCAGCCGAAGCTGCTGCGCAGCAGCTTCAGCGTCGGCATTCCCGTTGCGCTGGAAAGCTCTCTTTTCCAGATGGGCCTCGTCATTGTCCAGCGCTTCGTCGCCTCCTACGGCATCGTGGAGAGCGCAGCCAACGGCATCGCCAAGCAGCTCCAGCCCTTCTCCTATCTCATCCCAAACTGCTGGGGCATTGTTGCGCTGGTGGTCATTGGGCGCTGCGTCGGTGCAAAGGACGCAGCGCAGGCCAAGCGATATGCCCGGCATATCATGAAAATCTCCATCGCGCTGCAAATCGCCGTCAACCTCCTGTGCGTGGCCTTTTCCGGACTGCTGGCGCGGCTCTTTGGCGGCACCGAGGAGGCCCTTGCCCTGGCGCAGCGGCTCTTCCTCATCTATTGCCTGTTCGCCCTGCCGGTCTATTCCCATTCGTTTACGCTTCCGCAGGTGATGCAGGGCGCCGGCGACACCAAGGTCATCACGCTGTTTTCGTTCTGCTCCATGTTTTTGGTGCGCATCGGTCTTGCCTATCTGCTCGGCAGCGTCGCCGGGATGAAGGCGACCGGCGTCTGGATTGCCATGGGTATCGACTGGGTCGTCCGGTCCATCCTGTTTACCGTTCGCTATCACAGCGGCTGCTGGCTCAGGCACCGCGTAATCTAAGCAAAAAAAAGATACCGCCGCGGCGGTATCTTTTTTGTTATCCGGCGAAGAGAAGCCCCATCAGCAGCGGGATTGTGGCAACCGAGAGCAGCGTGGTGATAAACACCGAGGAGGCCGCCAGCTTCTGGTCGCGGTCATACTGGGCGGAGAGCATGGTGAAGTTGGAGGCAATCGGCATCCCCAGGACCGCCACCACAACACCCAGAACCAGCGGATTGGAAATCAGCGGGCGCAGCACAAAGTAGCCCGCCACCGGAATGACCAACAGCTTCAGGGCGGCGATCACATAGAGCCGCCAATTGGAAAAGATATCCCGCACCGGGACCGAGGACAGCGCGCAGCCGATGATCAGCATGGCGCCGGGCGTCGTGATACTGCGCACCGTATTGAGCGTGCTGGCAATGACGGGCGGCGCCTGCACGTTGAGAAAATAGAGCACCAGACTTGACAGGGCCGTGACGGTCATGGGCGTCAGCAGGTCCTTTGCCCGGAAGCCGCTGCCCCGATGGCCGCCGCAGATCAGGTAGAGGCCGTACGTATAGGCCAGGACGTTGAACATCATGATAAAGATCGCAATCTCGAACACGGCGCTGGGGCCATAGATGGCTGAAATCACCGGGATACCCATATAGCCGATGTTGGAAAAAATAATCATGAACTTATACTGCCCGCCCTGCTCCTTTGGCACCCGCAGCAGCGGCGGCACCGCCTGCGCCAGGAGGATCAGCACCGCATACATCGCCGCCGCAATGCCAATGATGCCGACGACCTCCCGATTGCTGAGGGTATGCTCCGTGCAGATGGCCGAATAAAGGATATTGCAGGGATTTGTGATACAGTTAATCAGCCTGGACAGCGTCTTGTTGCCCTCAATGGACATGACCCGGGTCTTTCCCGCCACATAGCCGATGGCCATAATCAGGAACAGAATGACCATCTGGTAAAATACGGATGAGACGTCGATCTCCATATTGTAGTTCCTTTCTTCTCAGCCCCCGCAGACCGGACAGGCCGTATAGCCGTTGTTTTGCGCCAGCTTCCGGCTGTAGGCCCAGAAATTGGATTTGGTGAAGTTTGCGCAGTCATAGGTGTGGTAATAATTTGTGCCGTTGTTGTTGACAAAGACCACATAGCTGTCCATGAAATCCGCCTTGGCCTTGACGGTGTTGTACCTGCCCGTCATGGTGTCCAGCTCCGCCTGGATCGCCGCCGCGGCGGCGATTTTTTCTTCCAGTTGTGCTTCCAGCTCAGTCTTTTCGGTCTCCAGAGTCTCCTTCTCTGTGGACAGCGTCTCATTTTCCTCGGTCAACGTCTCGTTTTCCTCGGTCAGATCGTCGATGCGCTTCTGCGCCGAGGTGACATCATATTCGCTCTGCGAGGCCGCGCTCTCCAACGTGACAATCTCCTGCTGGAGCGACCGGATTGTCTCGTCCCGATCCGAGATTGTGGCCTGGGCTGTCTCCAGCTCCGCGCTGACCGTGTCATAGTTTTCCTGCAGACCGGACAGCTCCGTCTCCCGCAGCGCCAGGTTGGCCTCCTTGACGCGGTAATTGGCCTTCTGGACATTCAAGGTCTGGTAGGAATACACCGTAAACGCGCAGGCCATCACCAGCAGCAGGCAGACCAGAATAAACGGAATCACCAGGCGGTTTTTTCGCTTGACCGATGCGGGCGCTTCCCTGCGCGGTTCCACCGTTTCTACCTGCCTGGTCTCCGCGACCCGGACCGGCGCATGGCTTTCCGGCGGCTGCTGCTTCTCAATCGGCTGCTTTGCACAGGTATGGCAGAACAGCTCGCCGTCCGGGATTTCCCTTCCGCACCTGAGACAATACATGGCGATTCCTCCTGTCGTCGAATTTCCCCTTTATTCTACATGAAAATCCGATGCTTGTAAAGAATCTGGACCCCTTCATTTTCTCTCCATCGCACATCCTGTGCCGTCCGGTTTCCGCAGATGGGATTTGCCATGGAAAAAGCCGGAAGACCCGGAATCGGAAATCTCCCGGCTGTGGCCGCGCAATCTGCCTTTTGCGGCAGCGGATCGCCTGCGCCGTTTCAGATCGAAAGGCTGTCGAGCACCGGAATGCCCTTGCTCTTCAAGACCCTTTCGGCAGACTCCGTGTCATCGACACGGAAAACGACATAAGCGCCCAGGGCGGTGGAGGCGGTGAAGGCGTACATGTACTCAATGTTGATATGCTCGAAGCCGAAATCCTCCAGAATGCTGGACAGTGCGCCTGCCTTGTCGCTCATTTCGGCGGCAATGACCGGCGTAATGGTGACAATGCTGTCTCTGGAAAGGATTTCCTTTGCCCTGTCAATATCCGATACAATCAGACGGAGAATGCCAAAATCCTTTGTGTCGGCAAGGCTCATTGCGCGGATATTGACCCTGGCGTCCGCCAGAACCTTTACAATCTCCAAAAGTTTGCCGGGCTTGTTTTCGACAAATACGGATAACTGTTTAATCGCCATGACAATACCTCCCTCTTTTAATCGTGAAGTTTGCGCTTGTCAATCACTCTTACGGCCTTGCCCTCACTGCGGACGACAGATTTCGGCGGCACCAGATGCACCTTGGGGCCAATCCCCAGCATGGTACGCATTGCGCCCTCCAGGGCCTTTTCTCTGGACTGGGTATCGCTGACCTTGTCGGAGAACTGGTCCGGAGAAAGCTCAACGTTGATATCAATCGTGTCGCTGTTGTTCACGCGGTCTACAAGGATCTGATAATTCGGCGCATACCCCTGATTCAGAAGGACGGTTTCGATCTGGCTCGGGAATACGTTGACGCCGCGGATAATCAGCATATCGTCGCTCCTGCCCATGGGCTTGCACATCTTCACATGGGTTCTGCCGCAGGAGCACGGTTTCCGGGTGAGAACGCAGATATCTCTGGTCCTGTAGCGCAGGAGCGGAAACGCCTCCTTGTCGAGGGAGGTGAAGACCAGCTCTCCCTTGGAGCCCTCGGGAAGCACCTCGCCCGTATTGGGGTCGATGATTTCGGCATAGAAGTGGTCCTCGTTGATGTGCATGCCCGTCTGTTCCTCGCATTCGAAGGAAACGCCCGGGCCGCTGGTCTCGGTAAGGCCGTAGATGTCATAGGCCTTGATTCCGAGGCTCTTTTCGATGCTTTTCCGCATTTCCTCCGTCCACGGCTCCGCGCCGAAAATGCCCGCCTTCAGTTTGTTGTCCTCCGGCTTGTAGCCGGCCTCGGCCAGAGATTCTCCAATATAGGCGGCGTAAGAGGGCGTACAGCAGAGAATGGTGGCGCCGAGGTCCATCATGAACTGAATCTGCCGCTCCGTATTTCCGGAGGACATCGGAAGGGTCAGACAGCCGACCTTGTGGGAGCCGCCGTTCAGGCCGGGGCCGCCCGTGAAAAGTCCATAGCCATAGCAGACCTGGCAGACATCCTCATCTGTGCCGCCTGCCGCAACAATCGCACGGGCGCAGCACTCCTCCCAGAGGTCGATATCATGCTGGGTATAAAACGCGACCACCCGCTTGCCCGTCGTGCCGGAGGTTGACTGAATCCGCACACAGTTTTTCAGGTCGGTTCCGAGAAGCCCGTAGGGATATGCCTCGCGAAGGTCCGCCTTTGTCAGGAAGGGGAGCTTTTTGATATCCTCCACGCCCTTGATGTCGTCGGGCGTAACGCCCTTCTCATCCATGAGCCTTTTGTAGTAAGGCACATGTTCATAGACATGGCGAACCTGTTTGACAATTTTTTCGTTCTGAATTTCCAAAATTTTCTCGCGCGGTGCGGTCTCAATCTCGGGTTGATAGTACCTTGCCAATTTCTTCCCCTTCTTTCCTGCATGTTATGCATAATAGCCCAGCTCGAAGGCCCGTTTATTGATCTCGGCAAATTGCGGCTTCACCGTTTTTTCAATCGCCGCAATCCACTTTTCGTAGGGAATATCAAAGTATTTCGCGACCTTGCCCATCAGCACAATATTGACGCTCTTCGCATTCCCTGCCTGCTCCGCCAGGGCCAGGGCATCCACCGCGTCAACAAATACGCCCTTCGCTTTTATTTCCGCAATGATGTCCATGGGGTACTGCGCCGCTCCCGTAATCACGGGCATGGGGTCAATCTCCTGGGTGTTTACAATGATCTTTCCGCCCTTTTTCAGACAGGGAAGATGCCTTGCGGCCTCGATTTTTTCAAACGAGACGATCACGTCCGCCTCGCCCTCCGCAATGACAGGGGAATAGACCTTTTCTCCGAAGCGGACATAGGTGACGACGGAGCCGCCCCGCTGGCTCATGCCGTGGACCTCGCTGACCTTCACATCATAGCCCTCGTCCGTCAGGAGCGAGCCCAGCAGCTTGCTTGCAAGCAGACTTCCCTGCCCGCCGACGCCGACAATCATAATATTTTTGGTACGCACGTTATCTCTCCCCCTTTTCCATCGCGCCGAGCTTGCACATCTGCGTGCAGACGTCGCAGCCGACGCACTGGGTCGTGTCAATGTGGGCCTTGCCGTTTTTCATGCTGATGGCCGGGCAGCCGAGCTTCATGCATCTTTTACAGCCGACGCACTTGTCCGGATTGACCGCAACCGGGGGCTTTGGCTTCACATATTTCAGAAGCATGCAGGGTCTTCTGGAGATAATCACCGACGGAGCCGGAACGGCAAGCTCCTCCAGGATCGCATTTTCACATTCCTTGAGGTTATAGGGATCCACGACCCGAACCCGCGCAATGCCGATTGCATGGCAGAGGGCCTCGAGATCGACGGCCGCGGCAGGCTCGCCCTTGATGTTGTAGCCCGTCGTCGGGTTTTGCTGATGGCCCGTCATGCCGGTAATCGAGTTGTCCAGGATAATCACGGTGGAATTGGAGCTGTTGTACGCGATATTGACCAGCCCCGTCATGCCGGAATGCATAAAGGTCGAGTCGCCAATGACGCAGACGGTCCTTTCCTCGCTCTCTTTGCCGCCGGCCTTGTTGAAGCCGTGGATTCCCGATACGGAAGCGCCCATACAAAGCGTGGAGTCCAGCGCAAACAGCGGCGCCGCGCTGCCCAGGGTATAGCAGCCGATATCGCCAAGGGCTGTGATCTTGTGCTTTGCCAGGGTGTAGAACAGCCCTCTGTGGGGACAGCCAGGGCACATAACCGGCGGACGGACGGGGATCGGGGTATCGGTCGAACTGTGCTCCGGAACGGGGAGGCCGAAGGCCCTGCGAATGGTATTCTGGTTAAACTCTCCGACCATGGGGAACAGCGCTTTACCGGTACATTCCACGCCGATGGTATGGAGGTGCGTCTCAATAACCGGGTCCAGCTCCTCGATCACATACAGCCGCTTCACGCCTGCCGCGAAATTTTTTATCAGGTCCACAGGAAGCGGATTGACCAGGCCGAGCTTCAGCACGGAGACGCTGTCTCCGAAGACCTCCTTCACATATTGGTAGCAGGTGCCCGAGCAGATAATCCCGATGTCGGAATCCGCCTTTTCTACTCTGTTGAGAAAGCTGGTTTCCCCGAGAGCGGTGAGCTTTTTGGTTCGTTCCTCCACAAACGGATGGCGTTTTACCGCGTTGGCCGGCGCCATGATGTATTTCTGCGGATTTTTTTCATAGGCGGGCAGCGCGCGCTCTTCCCGCTCGCAGAGCGCAACGCTTCCCTGCGAATGCGCAATTCTTGTACACATGCGGAGGATGACCGGCGTGTCATATTCCTCCGAAATGCGGTAGGCCTCCTTTACAAAATCCTTGGCCTCTACGGAATCCGCAGGCTCCAGCATGGGGACCTTTGCGGCGATGGCATAGTGGCGGGAATCCTGTTCATTCTGGGAGGAGTGCATGGCGGGATCGTCCGCCACGAACAAAACCATTCCGCCGGTGACGCCTGTATAGGAAAGCGTAAACAGAGGGTCCGCCGCGACATTCAGGCCCACGTGCTTCATGGCGCAGGCGCTTCTGACGCCCCGGAGCGACGCACCGAAGGCAACCTCCGTGGCGACCTTCTCGTTGGGCGCCCATTCGCAATAGATTTCATCATACTTTGCGGCAAACTCCGTGATCTCCGTGGAGGGCGTGCCGGGATAGCTGGATACGACCTTGACGCCTGCCTCGTAAAGTCCACGGGCAATGGCTTCATTGCCGAGCATTAGTTTTTTCATATCGATCACCCTTTCCTGTCATTTACCAAGGCTGTCCGTAACTTCAACCGTTGTGGTTCCCTGATAGCATGCAAACATCTCGTCTGTTCCTTCGGGGCGGGTTTTCTGCGTGAGAAGACTGACGATGGGGACCAGAATCAGACCGCCGACCATGGCAAATACGCCGGAATAGAGCGAGTTTGTAAATACGAACGAAAGGAAGCTGCCGGCGGCGAACTTCACTGCGCCGAGCGAAACAAGGAGCTGAACGATCTCAAGGCCCACGCCGTATACAAAGGATACGACGACCGCCGCCTTCGTTGTCTTTCTATTATACAACCCATAGAGGAATGGCGCAAGGAAAGCGCCCGCCAGCGCGCCCCAGGAGACGCCCATCATCTGCGCAATAAAAAGGCTCTTGCTCTTGGCCTGCTTGATCGCAATCAGCGCGGAAATCACAATGAATACGACGATCAGCCCTCTCATAATCAGCATCTTGCGCTTCTCGGAGGTCGGTTTTTTCCGCATCGGTACAATCAGGTCAAGGGTCACGGTCGAGCCGCTGGTGAGGACAAGGGAGGAAAGCGTGGACATCGATGCGGAGAGGACAAGCACGATCACAACCGCGATCAGGAACGCGGGCAATGTGGAGAGCATCTCGGGGATGACCGCGTCAAAGCCGTTTGCCTGGATATCAATGTCGTAAAGTCTGCCGAAGCCGCCGAGGAAATAGCAGCCGCCGGCGACAATAATGGCAAAAATTGTGGAGATCACGGTGCCCTTCTTGATGGAGTCCTCATTCTTTATGGCGTAAAACTTGCCGACCATCTGCGGAAGGCCCCAGGTGCCCAGGGACGTCAGAAGGACGACGAAGAGCAGGAATACCGGATTCGGCCCGAGGAACGAGGAGTAGGCGCCGGACCAGCCTGCGTCGCCGCTGACAGCGGCAAGGGATTTTGTCGCCTCCAGGAGACCGCCGTTGTCATGCAGGACGGCAAGAATGACCGCGACAATGCCGCCGATCATAATCAGGCCTTGGATAAAGTCGTTGAGGGCCGTCGCCATGTAGCCGCCGATCAGGACATAAATGCCGGTCAGCACGGACATCACAATCACGCACACCGCATAGTCGACGCCGTTGTAGGCCATGGAAAAAAGTCTGGAGAGGCCGTTGAAAAGCGACGCCGTATAGGGAATCAGAAAGACAAACGTAATGATGGACGCCGCAATTTTCAGCCCTTTGGATTGGAATCTTGTTCCGAAAAATTCGGGCATGGTCTTGGAGCCCAAATGCTGGGTCATAATTCTCGTTCTTCTGCCGAGAATACTCCAGGCGAGAAGAGAGCCAATAAACGCATTGCCAAGGCCAATCCATGTGGAGGAAAGTCCAAAATTCCAGCCGAACTGGCCCGCATAGCCCACAAATATGACGGCAGAGAAATAGGATGTACCATAAGCAAAGGCGCTGAGCCAGGGTCCCACCGAGCGCGAACCAAGGACAAACCCGTTCACGTCGGCTGCGTGCTTGCGGGAACGCACGCCGATGCCGATCATCAGCGCAAAAAAGCATACAATCAGCACAGACGTCATGAGCATTGCCGAATTCATATTCATTTCCTCCTCTGGTATGACAGTCAGGGACCGCCGCAAGCCATGTCAGATACCGGCCGCAGTCCTGAGATTTTTTGCGGGCTGCGCGCCATCAGCGATTGTTCTGCGCCGCAACCAAATGGTCCGCTCCATAGATTTTACGGAGAAGCGGTTTTTCGATTTTACCGGTCGGATTCCGGGGAACATCGGCAAAAATAATTTTTTTCGGGCGTTTGTAGCGCGGCAGCCCAAGACAAAATTCGTTGATTTCCTCTTCTGTCGCCGTAAAACCATCCTTGATTTTAATAATCGCGGCGGCAATTTCACCCAAACGTTCATCCGGAAGCCCGATCACCGCGACGTCGCTGACCTTATTGCAGGTACGGATAAAGTCCTCAATCTGGACGGGATAGAGATTTTCTCCGCCGGTGATGATAACGTCCTTTTTTCTGTCGACAAGATAGATAAACCCATCCTCGTCTCTCATGGCCATGTCGCCCGTATAGAGCCAGCCGTCCTTCAACGCCTTTGCCGTGGCTTCGGGGTCGTTGTAATAGCACTCCATGACGCCATCGCCCTTCACGCAGAGCTCGCCAACAGCCTGACCCGCGACCTCGTTTCCGTTTTCGTCGACAATTTTTACCTGCCAGCCGTAGCCCGGAATTCCGATTGCGCCCACCTTATGTACATTTTCAACGCCCAGGTGAACCGCGCCAGGCCCGATGGACTCCGACAAGCCGTAATTTGTGTCGTACTGGTGGTTGGGGAAATATTCCAGCCAATGCTTAATCAGGCTCTGCGGAACAGGCTGCGCGCCGATATGCATCAGCCGCCATCTTGAAAGGTCATAGTCCGCTAATGTAACCTGCCCTGATTCAATCGCGTTTAAAATATCCTGCGCCCAAGGGACCAGCAGCCAGACAATCGTGCACTTTTCCTTCGATACGGCGTCCAGAATAAATTCCGGCTTCGTGCCCTTCAGCAAAACTGCCTTCGAACAGCTAATCAGGGAACCAAACCAGTGCATTTTCGCGCCCGTATGGTAGAGCGGCGGAATGCACAGGAACACATCGTCCCGGGTTTGGGAATGGTGGTTCTGCTCCACCCGGCAGGAATGAATCAGCGACCGGTGCTTGTGGAGAATCGCCTTCGGGAAGCCGGTCGTGCCCGAAGAAAAATAGATCGCGGCAAAGTCGTCCTCGGTAAGCGGAATTTGCGGATCCAGGCTGCTGCAATCGGCAGACAGGTTATAATAGCTCTCCGCAAAGGTCGGACAGGCGTTGCCGACGTAGATCAGCAGTCTGCTTTTGCTGATTTCGTCTGCAATTTTTTCCACTCTGCCGATAAATTCCGGCCCAAATACCAGCATATTGGACTCTGACAGCTCCAGGCAGTATTTGATTTCATCGGAAGCATACCGGAAATTGAGCGGAACCGCCGCAGCACCCGTTTTCAGAATTCCAAAATAAATTGGCAGCCACTCCAGACAGTTCATCAAAAGTATGGCAACCTTATCGCCCTTGCCGATCCCCAGATTGATCAGAGCGTTTGCGAACCGATTCGCCTTTTCGTTAAACACCGCCCAGGTGATCTCCGCTCTGTAATAGGATCGCCCCGTCGGCTCAACAAGCTCGTAATCGCGCCAGGTATGACGGCGGCTGTTGGGCAGCTCAGGATTGATTTCAACCAAGGCAGTGTCATTCCCATGCTCGCGGCTGTTTCTTTCCAATAGGTCTACAATTGTCATTTTATTCACCTTTTATTTGTCATATTTTAGTGTTATACTAAGCGCAATGTCAAGTTGACATCATAATTTATTCAATCGCAGGAGAAATTTCATCCATGATTATTGATTTTCACACGCATACGTTTCCCGATAAAATCGCCGCGGAGACCATAAAATATCTGGCCAGCAAGGGCAACACAACGCCCTATCGAGAGGGAACGCTTTCCTCGCTGAAAGCGTCTATGAAGAAGGCGGGCATCGATTACTCTGTCGTCCTGCCCGTGGCCACCTCACCAAAGCAGGTCCAGTCCATCAACAGGCTCAGCGTCCAGGAAAACGGAAAGGACGGCGTATTCTTTGCGGGGGCCATTCATCCGGACTGCGAAAATATTGAAGAAATTCTGGATTCCATAAAATCCAGCGGGCTTTTCGGTGTCAAAATCCATCCGGATTATCAGGGCGTTTATTTTGACGATGCGCGGTATATCCGCATTTTGCGGGAAGCCGCAAAACGCGATCTTGTCACGGTGACCCACGCCGGCGTTGATGTCGGCTATCCAAACGATGTCCACTGTACGCCGCAAATGGTTTTAAACGTTCTGGAACGCCTCTCGGGATTGATCGACGGCAAGCTGATTCTTGCCCATATGGGCGGCTATCAGTTTCCGGATGAAGTAGAAAAAAGGCTTGTGGGCAAGCCTGTTTATTTTGACACCGCCTATGTTCTTGACCGATACCCCGAAAAATGCAAAGAACTGATTGAAAAACACGGGTTCGATAAAATTCTTTTTGCCACCGATTCGCCATGGAGCGATCAAAAGAAGTTCGTGGACCTGCTGCGCAGCTTCGGGTTTGGCGAAGAAGAAAACAACAGGATCTTTTACCGCAATGCGGAAAAGCTGCTGAAAAACCGCGGCCATGAATATTTATAGAATATGTTATCACTTTAATTCCCAAAAGTCAAGGATTTCACCGGTTTTCCCTAAAAAGTATTCCTGCATGAAAAGTGGATCATGGGAAACGCGAATTGTCCCGCTCCGGTGTGAGCTGTCCGGCAAATATTCTTCCTATAAGGCTGTTTTCAGTTCTTCTCTAAGCAAGTATCTTGTCTCCATTTTAACATAGAAGTAGCCGGAAGATTTCATTCAAGAGATCTTCCGGCTATGTAATATATCAGAATTGGTCCCTTATCCTGCCTAATCTGCGGGCTCCTAGCCCTTCCTTCCGCTTCTAACAGACGAGTTAGAAACGACCTTAATAACCAATCTTCTCCCAGCATTCGAAGGGAGCAGCCAATTCATCGGAGATATAAACCTGGGTTTTCTTGGTTTGCAGCATGGAACTCGGTACCAAAGGCGTCACCGGCCCGTGAGTGACCAGACGAGAGGTCATTCTCTGCCAAGAAGAGAAGGTGCCATTGGTAGCCAAAGCATGGACTTCGATGCGCTCTTTGGCGCGCATGACGTCGATCGGGCCGATGGTTGCCGCCTTCGGAGGCACATTGGCGATGTCTCCAGACTGGCCAAAAGTGCCGTTCAGGGAGTTCTGCATGATGGTCATGGGGTGCAGAGTCACGATTTGCGCAGGCTTGTTGAGCCATTCCTCAATGTCACCACTGCCGACAAATTCGGGAATGGGATCCACAAAGGCCACATGGCCGGTCCAGCCGGGAGAGGTAGAAATGATATCCGCACCACCCTCGGAGATATCGTTGATAATTCTGGAGTAGTCGTTGATGTTGACGTTGGTAGGATAGTGGACATTTTCCATGGGCATACGCAGCCTGGGATCAATCTGCATGACCAGATACTTAATCATGGAATGTACAAAACCAGCTTTGTAGGTTTCCGGAGCGATATTGCCCTGGTCATCAGCCCATTCGTCCTCGGCAAAGATGTGAACCTTAGAGCAGTCCACCTGGAAGTAGTTGATAAGCTGAGCCAAAGGAATATAGGTCTCCGGCTCGGGATTGCCAAGGATCATTGTGAAGGTTCTTCCTGCCTCAGAGGCCATCTTCAGGCGGGAAAAGAGCGTAGCAATCAGAACAGGATGAGGATTCATCATGACTTTTACGTTGAATTCCGGATGCCACCAAGGCTCACGATTCTCCAGTTCTTTGCCGCTCATGCTGCGCACACGCTCACAAACCGCGCGGTCCTTAAAGGGAATAAATGCAGCAGGATTAAAGCTGAACTTGGTTGCAGGATCCACAAGAATATTTTTCATAATATCAGTCTCCTTTTAAAATGACAGTTCATTATGCCGGTCAGATCCCTGAACGCTTCAGATCGGCCAAAAGTTCTTTTGCACCTTGAATTATGGCTTCCGCCACACCGGATACGTAATTCGAGGACCTGGCTTCATATCCACCTTCATCAAACGCTTCCTTCATAGGAAAGTACCCTGCCTCTCCATTTGTAAGGCAGCATGGCATAATCATAGGCCAGCCCTCTGTGTCCTTGATCCCAACACCAATATCAGTAAACGGTTCTCCGGGAATCCCAATCAAAGCAACAGGGCCAAGCCGAACGCCTGTCAGCTCCAAAGTGAAGTAATCCGGGCCATTTTCCAACTGACACATGCGGATGGCTTCAGCAACCACCGTGGTTAATTCCATGGCAGTGTAAGGAATTTGGTCGTCGCGGCCAGCATCGTGCAAATCCTTATATTTGTGGGCTAAGGGCAGATCCTTGGGATCAGGGATATTGGCCTTGACACGAATATATTTGTGCAGAATGTTGATTTTCTCCACATCTACATATTCCACCTTGTCGTAGACCTGCAAAATCGTTCCTGCCAATGCCCGACCTACAAAGCGCGCCATACCGGGGCTCTTCATCTCATTGTCAAAACTAATCTGTGTATCATTCATATCACCGCCGGAAGGGTAAACATGGGTACTTCCTACATCGCCTTGAGCGCCCACGAAGCAAATGCACTTGACGCCATCCAATGCCTTCTCCACGGTTCTGCGAAGCCACCCTAGCCAGTCAGAACTGATTTGCTCTCCGTTAATCGTATCAGCGTGAACGCCGTAGTTCATCAATACAATACTGTCTGCTCCCTCGCGGTCAAAACGCAGGACATTGACTCTCTGATCGAGCGTTCCGATGGGATGATCAATATTGGGGTCATTAATTGGCGGGCAGGTCCAGGTGCTGCCATCCTTCATTTTGTAACGGCGAATATAAGCAATGCGTTCCGGGGCGCGGCCAATCACGAATCCCATTCTGGCTGGTCGGAGATCGGCCAGCGCCATGACGGAGAGATCGGCCAATCGCTGTTCCAAAAAATCCGCATACCTTGCAATCGGTTCTGGGTCGGCGTCAAAAGCCTCGCTTGGTCGGAGCAGGGGGCCGGTATGGGTATGGGTTGAGCTAAGAAAAATTGCGTCGTAGGAAATACCGCAGGCCTTGGCTATGGCTGTGCGATAGCGGACGGTGAGATCTGTGTCAATACCGCAATTATCTACGCTGACCAGCAGAATGGTCGTTTCACCACATTTCAAAGCCAAAGCACTCGATTCCAAATCGTCCAGAAACCCCTTGGCAAATCGAGGCACATAATATCCCCGGATGCCGATTCCTAAAAATGGATTGATGTTAACCTTCGCATATCCAATTTGAAACCGTTCCATATTGTTTCTCCTTCCATAAAAACAAGCAGGACATATCAGGCAGAAAAGAACCGGACTGCAAGCTCATATTTTTTGGTTTCACCGGGCTGTAGGAATTTCAGAAATCCGTTTTTCCGATCTTTGTCTCGTCCTGCAGTGGTACAGTTCCCCGGTTCAAAGCCCAGGACATAATCCCGGAAGCCAGGCATTTTCCATTGGGTCATATGATCCAGGACCTGTGGGTCAAACGTAAGCTCCATGCCTTTCCCAATTTTCGGGTTGTAGATCTGCGCTCGACCTTCTTTGGAAAAGAAATGGTTGTAGCACTGTTCCTTTGCTCCCTTCTGAGGCGAAGGCATGATGCTCCAGGTGTTGATTTCCTCTGCGGCATAAGGAGTACAGGGTTCAACACGTACAGAGGAAATAAAAATTTGCGCATGTTCGCTCAACAGAGGATAGCCCATATTCATGTGGTACAACAGCATAACCGGCGAGGCAGAATCGTCTTGGTTTTCCACTATATCAGAGATTGTGATCGTACTTTTGAATTTCTTACAGGAGATTTTTCTTGTCAAAACAAGTTTTCTGCCGAACATCTGGCTGTCGTTAACTCGGGCATGGATATCGATGGTATCGTCCGTTTCCTCCCACCAAATTTGCTCACATGGCAGATTTCCAATGGTTCCATGCTGAGGAAGCGTTTCTTCGGCGTCCCGGCACGGAGGCCCAACGTTCGTCAGGCCACAAGTGGTAAAAAATCCCGCAGTGAAACTTTTCAGAAAACCTGTTCCCTGGTCGTCGTAATATGTGGGAGCTACATAACCGCAGGGCGCGAAGTAGCTCATATTATCCCCCTTATAACGAACGCGGGAAATGTCAGCACAGCGATCAGCGCTGACAGCAAACGCTAAGCCATCGGCATTATGAACCTGCAGCAGACGCATACCGTCCGCTTTTCCTCCGACTAAGCGTACTTCCTCTACGCCAAACAGTTGGCTGGGATGTCCAATATATGGATTCATAGGATGCGCTCCTTACTGAAACGATACTACTTGCTCTCCACGGAAATAGACGGCCTGCACCTGGAATGCCTCGTCCACGATTAGCAAATTTGCATCGCGGCCAGGCATAATGGAGCCGATTTTCTGATCCAGGCCAAGCGCCGCAGCGGGATTTGTGGCGGCGCACTTAAAAGCGGTTCGCACATCAGCCCCGGTAAACTTCATAAAGTTGCGGCACGCCTGGCTCAGAACAAGACGGCTGCCGGACAACTGTCCCTCAGAATTGTAATTCAAGTCTGGGGCGCTTTTCGGATTATCGCCAGGATAATCATGCGGATTGTGGCTGGCATAATCTACACAGTCTGTCACAAGAATAATCGCGTCCTCTCCCGCTGCCCGGAGCGCAAGACGGATGTTCTCCGGTTTTACGTGGACACTTCGGCTGTCGCAGATCAGCTCATAATATAGTCCGCGCGTGGCCAGCAAAATGGTATCGGCGCTTTCCTGCAAAATTCCTGTTTCGCTGATGGAATCCCGGCCGCGCCAGCAGCCCATAGCGTCAAAAAGGTGTGTGACAATTTTGGCGCCCCTTTTTACGGCTCTCGCCGCATCCGCGGGAGATAATTCCGTGTGGCCAATATCCATGACAATGCCGCGTGACGCCAGATAATCTTCAAGCTCCGGCGCGCAGGGCAGTTCCGGGGCATACGTACAGTGGAGCACGGCATCTGCAGCGGCATCAAATATCAAATCGCAGTTTTCTTTGGAGTAAGTCCATGCTTGTTCCGAGTTGGCCCCATAGTTCGGGTTGGTAAAGGGGCCCTCAAAATGGATTCCTACAATGGGCGTATTACCCTTCTCCATAGCCTGCCTGCATTTTTCAATGCAGGAAAGGAAGCATTCCTTATTCCAGGAATAAGCGGCGCTTGGGGTTATAGAGGTTGTGCCGGTTCTCAAATGCGCCAGAGCCATTTCAGCCGGATTGCGATCCGCGCTGTAAAACTCTGGCTTTCCCTCTGCAGATGCAAAGCCGTGAACATGAATGTCCACCAAGCCTGGACCAAGATAGGCCCCGCCAACATCGATTACTTCCGCGCTGCTCGGAGGAATCACGTCGCCGCTGGCCAGAATCAGACCGTTTTCCACCAAAACCGTACCAAATCGGACTATATCGGGAAATACAAGATTTGCATTGATAAATGCTTTCATAATCGCAATCTCCTTTTCTGCGGGATGGGCAAACGGGTCGAAGTGCCGTGAACTTTCCGTCTCCGGCCCGGTTTGCTCCATAAACGACCTCAGCCCTTAACACTGCCGACTGTCAAACCGCCGACAATTTTCTTTTGGAACAAACAGTAGAGAAGAAGAATCGGTGCAATAAAGATCACGCAGGCCGCACTGGTAACGCCCCAATTCATTCGCACACCGTTACCGGTCTTAAACTGCAGAATGCTCATAGCCACAGTGACTTTGTTCTTGTCTGTCAGAAACATCAGGCCGTACATGTACTCTGACCAAAAGTCCAAAAAGGCGAAAATACCGGCAGTGACAATGGCGGGTCTTGCCAGGGGCAGGATAATGCTTGTGAACGTGCGCCAGGGTGAGGCGCCGTCAATATACGAAGCTTCCTCGAGCTCATGGGGGATAGACCGGAAAAAAGCCGTCATCAGGAACACGCTGAACGGGATTTGCGTTGCTGTGTACAAAAGAACGAGAATGGTTCTGGTATTAAACAGGCCAATGAACCGCGCCATAATGAACATCGGCGTCAATCCGACCATAGCCGGAACCAGCAATCCAATCAAGTACAGGTTGGACAGCTTGTTCTCATGGCGAAGATGTCTTCTGGCAATTGCATAGGACACCATAGAAGATAGCGTAAGCGTCAAAATCAATGACAGACCGCAAATAATGACTGCATTGAAGATGCCGACGCCCATATTTGCATCCCTCCAGGCGCTGCTAAAATTCTCAATTGCATTCTGGATCGGCCTCGTTGGTAAGGTCCATAGACCAGCGTAAAACTCTTCATTATTTTTTATGGATGTCAGGAAGAGCTGCGCAAAGGGAACAATAATAATGAGTGACCACAGAACCATAAAGAAACGTATGACCATGGTTCCAAAGCTGATTTTTTTCATCGTGTTACTCCCCTTACATTTCATATGTCTCGCGCTTCATCACCTTAAGGATGAGGAGAGACATGGTCAGGGTGATGACCATCATCACAACGCCAATGGCAGAGGACAGGCCGTATTCCAAATACTTGGTAATGTTCAAATAGAGATAGGAGGAAATAATCTGCGACGCATTATCCGGGCCGCCCTGTGTCAGGACATAGACCGTACCAAAGCCAACATTCATACATGTCATAACAAAGAACAGCAGGCAAGTCTTAATGATATCCCAAGTCAAAGGAATGGTAATTTTAATCGTTTGCATAAACTCGGATGCGCCGTCGATCTTTGCCGAGTCGTAGATGTCGGGTGGGATGTTTGATACGCCAGCCATAAAATAGACTAAATAAAAGCCAAACATTCGCCAAACGACCAGAATAATTACCGATATCATGACAACTTTGGTGCTGCCCAGCCATTGAACCGGTTCGATGCCGAACCATCCCAAAACCTGGTTGAGCACACCGAAGGACGGATTATACATGGTCATCCACATGATTGCGAGAATGAGGGTAGGAACAGTATTGGGAAAGAAGAATAAGATTCGGTAGAAGTTTCGCTCCTTGATTCGGTTGTTTTTGGTCAGCGCCAATGCGGCAATATAGGAAAGCGGGAAGCAAATCAGAGCAACGCCCAGATAGAGCTTAAAATAATTTAAAATGGACTTGAAGAAAACAGGATCCTGCAACAGTCTCTTATAGTTCCGCAATCCGACAAATTCCAGATTCAAGGAATATCCGCCGAAGTCCGTCATGCTGAAAAACAGACCTGCTACGCAGGGAAGCAGATAGAGCAGAACAAAAAAGGCCGTGGGAACGCCTGTCATAACGCCATCAAACAGTTTTTCTGAACGTCCTTTTTTCATAACTACGATATACCTTTCTCTATGTCAGGTAAGCTGCCTGAACGGTAATTGGATAAACAGGAAGACGGGGTGGCAAAATATGGAAACGCGGGAGATGGCGTTTTCCATATACCAGCGCGCCGGAAAAGACTTTTTAACATGTGAGGAGATGGCGTCAACCATCTCCTCACTGCAATCTGTCAGAGATCAACCCTCAAAGGCGTATTTTGTAATGGAGTCATCCTCTGCAACGCTTTTGACCAGATCATAGAAGCGCTGGATAAACTCGTCTTCGTCAATATCGCCGCCGCAGAAGGCGTTCATAATGTTGCCCAAGCCAACATTAATTTCCGGATACCACATACCGATTGCGTTGTTCATCGTGGACATCTGATCCATGCAGGCAGCGGCAGTATTCACAGAAGGATCAACAAGATCGCCATACTTCTCGGAGAAACCGGGGATAATCATGACATTGCGGTGAACGCTGACGCTATCGTGAATGGCCTGATCGTCGGAGAACATCAGGCGATAGAATTCGCAAACCAGATCCCAGTTCTTTGTGTCGGGGCTAACCATGGAGGCCAGACCGCCAAGACGCATGTATGCGGGATCGCTCTCCTCATCGCCAAAGGAGTATGGCAGGAAGGTTAGCTCCCATCCGTCGGTCCATGCGCCTTCCATTTCGGCCTCCAGCCAGGAACCGCAGGGATACAGCAGATGGTCGTGGTTGATAAAGGCAATCTGCGCCTCTGTTGCGCCGCAGCCAAGCGTATTAATGTCATAATTGCCGTCGCGGACAAAGGCCATTTTTTCCACCACGCGCTTCATGCTGTCGGACTTGATCGCTTCATAGTCCAGGTTCATGATGGATTTGTACATTTCGTAGTCTGTAGAAGCAATCATCGGCCACAGCCAGTAGCAAACGCCGTATTCATCCGCTGCAATTCCCATATACCCCAGCAGCTTTTTGCCCAATGCACCGGCTTGTCCAGCCAGCTCTACCAAAGAGTCCCAGTCTTTGGGCACAGTCAGGTTGTTTTCGCGGAAGTAGGCCGCATCGTACCAGAGGCCATTGAGATACTGGAACTCATGCATCACATAGTAGTGGCCTTCATACTGTCCCAGGGAGAACATGCTCATATCCATAAGATCTCCCAGCTTCTGGGTGCCATCCATAGTGGGCAGCTCAAAGATCTCATCGATCGGTTTTGCAATTCCCTGTTCGATGGCATCGTACCAGGGTAAGGTGCCGGAATTGACATTGTAAATATCGGGCGGATTGCCGCTCAGGATCTGTGTGCGCAGAACATCAGCAGCAGTGTTGCTATATTCAATTTCGACCGTTAAGCCGGGATAGAGCTCCATCATGCGCTTTGCAATGGGCTCATAGTAGTTTCCACCGCCACCAATGCTCAGCAGAATTCGCAGGGTTCTGCCGGAATAATCCTTGCTGGTAGTATCTGTATTATAGGCTTGGTTCTCTGAAGAAGTAGAGCTGTTTTCCGCAGGAGCCGCAGGCTCTTGCCCGGAACTACTGTCAGCAGAAACTGCGGACTTGCCGGCGCAGGCGGAGAGCATGCTGGCAATCAGGACAGCGGCGAGGAGCATAGCAATAAAACGCGTGTGCTTTTTCATCCTTTTTCCCTCCAGTATTTTTTTTGAAGCACGAAATGTGCTTCTTTCAATTAAAATTATATTTTTAAAGCCTGTTGCCAACAATCCTGTTTTTTTGGGATTCATGTATGATTTTTTTTGAAGTTTTCAATGTCAACTCGACAACAAGTGCAGAACAGATTATAATTTTAACAGTACACAGCACTTGAAGGAATTTGAGCAAAAGCCTTAATATCCAGGGATCAGAAAGCGTTACTCGCTCGATGTCTGTAATGATAAGTCCTGATAAATATCTTTTCGTTGGCGTTGTATCGACAGGGGGAGCTATGAAACGAAAAAGCACGAAACGGGCGAGACGATTGGGAGATGTCAGTCTTTCGCAAAGGATGACCGCTTTGGTTCTGGTGGTTGTTGTCATTCTTTTGATTGTCTTTTTTTGCGTTTTTCGAATTATGGTATCCGATTTGCAGGAATACATGATTAACAACAACCAGCAGCTTTTGTCTCTGATTCATATTGAGCTAAATGACCAAATTCAATCTATGCAGCATGCCGCCACGCAGATTATGGGCAACAATTATGTGAAGCGCTATGTCAGCGACCCGTCCAGTTATAATGAGAGCAGTCTGCGCTCCATCATTACCCGTCACGGTCTGGTGTCCTTTGGAATTGGCACTTCAGAGGCCAACGACCTTCTCTCAGTTTATGATCTGTTTAGCCTTTCCAATGTTTCCGGATTTCTGATTGTCGCCGATCATGAAACACCGCACTATATTTCCCACGGAACCGTGCCGGACGACCAAATCTGCAAAAAACTGATTGAGCACATCAAAGCCCATACAGATACAGATCAGGACACATCAACCCTTTCTTTGCCCAGAGAGATGTACGAAACGATTGACGGGCTGTGTTATGTTGTTCCCATTGCCGGTTCAAGCGGTAATTCCACTGTGGATATGACGCCGCACGGCTATCTGATTATTTTTTCAGGCAGCTATTATTTACAAAAAATTATGGCAAAATATTATCGGGAAGACGTCGCCATTGTGATCTCTGACTATAAGGGAAAAACCATCTGGTCCTCTTCGGATGAATATCTGGACATAGAGATAGACAATACGGATCTGCCCGGGACACAAACAGAAGATCGCAATGGCGCAGAAAAAATGGTGATTTGTAATAGTCTTTCCAGTGTGAAGTGGACCGTTTCTCTGCACGCGCCGCTCAGGGCAGTCACAGACCAAATGCAAGTTTATTGGTATATGTTCTTTCTGACTGCAATCGCCATCCTTGTGATGTATCTTTTGGTGATTTCCTTTTTCTCGCGATCCGTCACCTCGCGTTTGAACGAGATCATCAGCGTCATTACAGATATTCGAAGCGGAAATATGGAAAGCAGGTTTCCTGTGGTCTACCACGATGAAATCAGCCAGATCGGCGGGGAGTTCAACTCTATGATCGATCAATTGCAAAAATATCACATCAACGTTGCAACCGCCCAACTGCGACAGAAAGAGGCGGAGCTGCATGCCTTACAGAGTCAAATTAACCCGCATTTTCTCTACAATTCCTTGGATTGTATTCGGTCTACCGCCCTGGTCAATCATGATATTGCCGCCGCCCGACAAACCCAGACGTTAGCCAATATGTTCCGCTACACGGTCAGCGGAAATATCTCTATGGAGAGTGTCAGCATTGGCGCCGAAATCGACCATATCTATGACTATCTATCCATGCTGAGCTTCCGTTTTGAAGACAGGTATTTTGTTGACATGCGAATCAGCGATGAGATTCTGCCGCTTCAAACCTTGAAGCTGGTAATGCAGCCAGTCGTAGAAAATGCGTTTACCCATGGCGTCCGCCATATGGCATCCGGCGGCTCGGTGTTAATTTCCGGCAAGCTGGATGATCAGAAAACGTGTGTGATCTTTTGCGTGGAGGATAATGGACAAGGGATTGCGCCGCAGCGGCTGGCCTATCTGCAAAAAATGCTTCAAAATCACCCCTCCTCACAGAATGACGTTCCCTTTATGGGCCTGGTGAATATCAATGACCGTATTCATCTTGCATATGGAAATAATTACGGCGTCGAAGTAGAGAGTTTTCCGGGACAAGGTACAAAAGTAACCATCCGGCTCCCCGTGATTGTACAAGAAGGAGGCCCTCCCGATGTTAAAAGTAATGCTGATCGATGATGAAGCGAGCGTTCTTGTTGGATTACGGCTGCTGATTGACTGGAGAAAAAATGACGCAGAAATATGCGGTAGTTTTCAGAATCCTGTGCTTGCCTTGGAAGCTGCAAAGGACATACAGCCAGATTTGATTATCACGGATATCGAAATGCCTGAAATTTCAGGCTTGGACCTGATCGTCTACCTACAAACAGCTTGTCCTGGCAGCACCTGTGTGATTCTATCGGCTTACAATGACTTTCAGTATGCGCAAAGGGCGATCGAGCTGGGTGTTTTCAGATACTTGCTGAAGCCGCTGCCGGAGGATGCCTTGCTAACTCTTATTAAAGACGTGAAATCTCTAAAAAAGGCGCATCCTTTCAACATAGAACAGGCGGAGCTTCGTTCTTTGGTAGTAAAAGAAATCCTTGTTAACGGTACGGATTTTCATTATTCGAAAAGCCTGCCTTTTTACCGGGATCTTTATCAAAAAAATGTGCTGATGATGGTATTTCTCCCAATAAGCAGGGATAAAGCACCGGATTTTGAAACGCTTCGGCAGTCCCTGAAACCGATCTGCATGTTTCAGAGCAAAGGGGAATTTGTTTTACTTCTGGATGCTTCCTTAAATCCCAATATCAAAGAAACCTTACAGGATGTATGGAAAGGCCAAGAAGAGATTCATATCTCACGGCCCTTCCTTGGATTGGACACGGGTCATACAATCTTATGTGACCGAAAAGAAAAGGCAGACAGTCAGGGCCAGTCGAACAGGGATGAACCATCCCCCTTAGGGAATTCTCAGCAGGCTGTTCAAAAAGCCGTGGAATATATCCGGGCACATTATATGGAGCATGATTTCCGCCTGTCCAGTGTTGCTGAAGCTCTATATATGAACAACAGCTATCTCAGCTATATTTTCCGTGAAAAAACAGGAAAGACCATGTTCCAATATCTGCTGGACGTTCGAATGCAGGAAGCGCGGGAGCTGCTGCGCCGGGCAGACTTGTCCGTGGCGGAAATCGGCTATCGGGTGGGCTACGCGATCCCAAACAATTTCTATGGAGCGTTTAAAAAGTATTATCACGAGTCCCCCAGAAGCTATCAAAAGCACAAATTGATGTCAAATAATAAAGAGCCGTAATGTCAGTGATTTTCCGGTCGCCAGGCAGCGCCGCTACATCACCGCTACACCAACGACAGTGCCCATCGGTCAGAGGACCGATGGGCACTGTTGTTACCTTGCTTATTGCAGCTCTGCTTCAACGTATTTGGTTATAGGTTGAAATGTTATTCTCCCTATTTCGCTCCGGGAACGGCTCAGTTGATTTCTTCGGTACGGTAAATGAATCTGACCTGACCATCCATACCGTCGCTCATGCCGGAGAAGGTCTGATAATTTTCAGAAACATCGATCGTAGCCCTGAGCCGGGCGATGGTATCTTCCGATGCGTCGCCAAGGAACTCCGTGATTCTCTGGATGCCCTCCTCGTTGAACTGCTTCAAGCCATCCGAAAGCTCCATAGCGCCGTCTCTTAACTGGGTCACGCCATCCACCAGAGCGGGCACATTGTTTTGAAGCTGCAAAATGCCATCGTAGAGAGAACCGCACCCGGTCTTTAGCTGGGAAGCGCCCTCCTTTAATTCCGCAGCGCCGGCCGTCAGGGACGCCGCTCCGGAAGCGGCGGAATCTACGCCGGCGGTATAGGACTGAAGCCCCAGATAGAATCCATTGTAGCTGTCCAGAGAGGCCTTCAGAGCAATGAGCGACTGCGCGCCCTGGGAGGCGGCCGCAAGCTGGGACTGCACCTCAGCGGAGGCCATGTTCTCAGAAATCGCTTTCTGAACCTGCAGCTCCGTATTTTCGGAGATGGTCTGCTGAATCGCATTGGACTGCATCTGGGAATCGGTGTTCTCAGCAATCAGCGCCTGCACCTGCTCGCTGGCAAGCTGTGCTTCCAACTCGGAAGCGACCGTGTTTTGCACGGTTTCTCCGGCCATCTGCGCCTCCACAGCAGCCGCGATCTGCTCCTGCGTTTCAGCAGGTATCGTGCCGGCGGCGATGGCCTGCTCATATTCCTCCGGCGTCATAGGAAGTCCGGCAGAAATCAGCACCTGACCGTAGACCTCTGCCCGAACGGCGGCGGTAACCTGCTCCTGTACCTGCTGCTGAACGGTTGCGGCAACCTGCGCCTGCACCTGTTTCCGAATCGCCTGCGTTACCTGCTGTTCAATGTAAGGACGGTTTGCTTCTACAGCAGAGGTTACTTGTGCCAATGCCTGGTTATAGACAGCTGTGTCATCCAAAGATGCAATCGCCTGATTGAGCACCTCCGCATAGCTGCCGATGGTCAGAGCGGGGACCTCCAGTCCGGCCGCCGAAATCTGCGTGTTTGCTGTGGACAGCAGGGAATTGAAAACCTGCGCGGCGCCGCTGTTTAAGGAGGCACTGTTGGAGGACAGGGTATTTAATCCGGAGGATAGCTGCGAAGCGCCGGAGGAGAGAGCGGCAGCGCCGTCCTCCAGGCTCGCTGCTCCGTTGTTGAGTTCCCTTGCGCCGTCAGCAAGCTGGTTGATTCCAGCTACCAACTCGTCAGACTTGTCAAGCAGCGTACAGAGTCCATCGTACAGCGCGGAGGAGCCATCCATCAACTGCTCCATCGCCGCAGTCAGTTCCTCCGCGGCCTCGGTCAAATCCGAGGTGTCCTCCAGTTTTTCAGCGTCAAATCCCTGAAACAGCTCGTTGGCGGCAATGGTTACGGTCATTCCCATCTGGAAATCGGTGGCGTCGGCGGTGATTTCCACGTAATCCGGGATTTCCAGCGTGTCTGTATCTAGGGCAAGGTTGTCCTGCATTCCGGGGAAGGCAATGCCGACAACCACTGTGCGGTCCCCGTCGTTCATAACCTTTCCGTTTGTCACCTCCACATTGCGGAAGGTACCGTTATCCAGAACCATTCCCGTCAGCATAGCAAAGGGAACATAGATTTTCTCGTCGTTTCCGTTGATGGGAACTGTCTCGTATTGGCGATTGTCGTAATCAAAGCGGACCGTCACCTTTCCGCTTTTTCCGGCAATCTCCCCGGCGGATACGCTCTTTCCATCCAGCCAATAGGAGACCGAAAGGTCCACAGGCAGTTCCTTTTCCAGATTGCCCTGATAGTAAATATCGCTGCCATTCGCGTCCCAGACAACCATGTGGTCCTGATCCAGAGTGTAGGCTTCGTCGCCGTTGGTATTTTCAATGCCGGAAAGCTCCGACCGGTCTGAGATGGCACTGCTTCCCAGTTCATTTTTAATCCAATCGCTGACGACGATCTTCTGAACGGAACCGTCGGCGGAGGCGAATACATATACGGTTTCATCCTTGGTCAGTTCCCGGGGCTCCGAAGCGGCTGCCGCAGGATGTTCGGTTTTGGCTTCGGCGGGTCTTTTTGCCGCAGGATTCGTCAGGGCGTGGACGCCGACGCCGGCGGCGCTCACACCTATGGCGGCCGCCAGAATAACGGCTGCCAATTTTCTTATATACTTACTCATGGGTTAGACCTCCTTGATCTCTTTTTTGCGGTTTTGGATTTTTGTCATACCGATGGTTGTTTTGCAGACGACCGGGTCAAACAGCATAAACATGGCGGGCAGGACGAAGATCACGAGCAGCATACTGATGACGGCGCCCCTTGCCATCAGCATGCACATGGAGCTGATAATTTCGATATCCGAATACAGCGCAACGCCAAAGGTGGCGGAAAACAGACCGGTGCCGGATACGATGATGGAGGGGATGGAGGCGTAGAGCGCCGTCCACACGGCTGTTTTCTTGTCCCGTCCGGCCATGCGCTCTGCCTTGTACCTGGTCGTCATCAAAATCGCATAGTCGATCGTTGCGCCCAGCTCAATGGTGCTGATGCAGATGGGGGTAATGAAGGACATACTCTGTCCCAGATAGTGGGGCAGCCCCAGGTTAATGAAAATGCCAAGCTCTACTACAGCAATCAAAAGGATGGGCAGGGAAACGCTCTTTTCCACCAAAAGAATGATAAGGAATATCGCCGCAATGGATACGGCATTGACCACCTTAAAATCATGATCGGTGGTTTCGATCATGTCCTTCATGCAGGGCGCTTCTCCGATCAGCATGCCATTCTCATCATAATTCTTCAAAATTGCGTTTAGCTGGTCAAGCTGCGCGTTGACCGCGTCGCTGGCGACGCGATATTCGGAGTTGATAAGCAGCAGCTCATATTGCCCGCTTTTCAAAAGCTCTGTTACGCTGTCCGGCAAAAACTCCTGCGGGATTCGGGAGCCGACCACGGACTCCAGGCCCAGGCAATATTTTACGCCGTCTACCGCCTCCATTTCGCGGATCATCTGTTTGACGCTTCCGGCCTCAAGCTCCGCGTTTATCAGGACCATATGGGTAGAGCCGATGCCGTAATCCTCCCGCAGCTTTGCGTTGGAGATCACATAGTTGATGTCCTCTGGCAGGCATTGGCCCATGTCATAGTAGACCTCGTCATTGGCCTCCTGATATCCATGATAGGCGGGAACAGCCAGGAGGACAAAGAGAACCAGAAATACCGGAAAAATTCTCACGATGCCGGAGGAGAATTTCTTCATATCGGGAATCAGGGACCGGTGCTTTGTCTTTTGCAGCGGTTTATCCAGCAGGAGAATCAGCGAAGGCAGAACCGTCACAGAACCGATCACGCCCAGCAGGACGCCCTTGGCCATGACGATTCCCAGGTCGCGTCCCAGGGTAAAGCTCATAAAGCACAGGGCGGCAAAGCCGGCGATGGTTGTGACAGAGCTGCCCACCACGCTGGTCAGGGTCTCCCGGACGGCCTCTTCCATGGCCGGCGCCTTTTCCTGCCCCCTTCGTAAATGCTCGTTGTAGCAGTTCCACAGGAAAATCGAGTAGTCCATGGTGACGGCAAGCTGCAAAACCGCGGACAGAGCTTTGGTTATGTAGGAAATCTCCCCAAAGAAGTAGTTTGTTCCCAGATTGACGAGAATCATGGCGCCGATGGTGGCCAGAAAAACGAAGGGGATCAGCCAACTGTCCAGAAGCAAAAGCATCGCGGCGCAGGCCAGGAGAACCGCAAGCCCCACATAAATGGGCTCTTCCCGCTCACACAGGTCCTTCAAATCAACGACCAGCGCGGTCATCCCGGACACAAAGCACTGCTTCCCGCAGATTTCCCGAATCTCCTTCACGGCCTCCATGGTCTCGTCCTCGGAGGTGCCGGAGTCAAAAAAGACCGCCATCATGGTGGAATGATCGGTATTGAATTCGCTGTAAATGCTGTCCGGCAGCAGCTCCATCGGCACAGACAGATCCATCAGGGAATCATACCAGATCACGGAATCCACATGGGGGACAGCTTCCACCTTCGCTTTCAGCCTTGCCACATCCTCATTGGACATATCCTCGAAGATCAGATAGGTGAAAGCGCCCTTTCCGAAATCCTCTTTCAGCATCTCCTGTCCGATGACTGTCTCCATGTCCCCGGGAAGATAGTTGAGCATATCGTAATTCACGCGGGTCTTTGCCATTCCGACGACGGACACCGCCGCCAGAATCAGCGTCAGAATCAGAATCGGTATGCGGTGCTTTACCACCGCTTTTGAAAAACGCATGGTTTCTTCTCCTCTCGCATGTTAAGTTTGATGGTCAATCCCGTCCGGCATTTGATTTTTTACGATTCTGACCATGCTGAGAGCAACGCACAGATTCAGAATCCCTTCCGCCATCAGGGACAGCCCCAGCAGAATTGCATTGACCTCTATATCCTCCGACGGGCAAAAAATCAGGACCAGCCCCGCGGCGGCAGTTATCACGACAAGGCAAAGGGAGAGCCACCAAAGCCGGATGCCGAAGTTTCTTGCTTCCTGAACGGTCTTCCCTTTAAACAGGCAGTCCGCGATAATATAGATTCCAAAAGAAGTGTTCAGCGCCGTCAGGCTGCTCCGCCGGGTCAGCAGCATCAGAATTCCGATCGTCAGAAGCAGGATACCGAATTGCAAATCATACTGAAACGCAAGCCGGTACAGGTCTTTGGAGCAATAGCCCGTCAGCTTGACGGCGCCAAAGACGACCAGCGCGGTCCCAAGCAGCCGGTAAAGCCGTTCCGCCGGCCGCGTCGGCCGCAGGAGCAGGGCAAGCCCCATCAGGCAGAAGACGACGGAAATGGCGATAGAGCCGTACTTCGCAATTCGCATGGATGTCACAGAGCGAGGTTTCACAGTTCATCCCTCCTGTCAGTCAGAAAATGCAATCCCGGTGACAGGAGAGAGTATAGAAAAATATCGCACGAATGAAAATGGCCAAACAAAGCCGGGATGTCTGAAAATCAGACATCCCGGCTTGAAAATACCAAAATTCAGGCACGGAGGCCCTCCGTGCCCAAACAGATTAAATCTGTCCCTGGAGAAGGTCAGAGATTTCTTTTGCCAGGTCCTTCTTCAGCAAAAAGATCCGGCGAACGGACTGGATGTAGTCCGCCTGCATCCCCGTGTTCAGCCATTCGATGGCCAGTCCAAAGATGACGCATTTATAATAGTCTACGATGGTCTTCTTATCGTTTTCATTGATTTCGTCTTCTGCCAGGGCCGTGTTGATATAGCTCTGCACAAAATATGCGCTGAGCATCATCAGCCGCTGCTCGAACAGTTCCCGGCTGACAGAGCGGTAAATGTGCATGATTGCATTTTTTCTGCGCGACGCGAAAGCGATCAGCGCGTCAAAGCATTCCACGATGGAAGTGACGGAAGGGTGTTCCCGAATTGTCTGGTCTGCCTCCTCCCGGATCATTTCTTCAATCAGCGACGGAATGTCCTGAAAGTGATAATAAAAGGAATTGCGGTTGATTCCGCACCGTTCCACAATGTCCTTTACCGTGATCTCGCGGAGCGGCCGCTCCTCCAGAAGCTCTATAAAGGCTGCTTTGATTGCCTGCTGCGTAAAATTTGCCATGATACCGGTTCCTCACCTTCCTGCAACAGCGGTGTATCGGTCTCTCCTGTCTGTACGCATTCTATTATACAAATCCACTAAACAGAACGCAACCGAAGAAACAAAGGCCCCTTGCAAATTTTCACAGGCAGAGCCGTGGAACGGCGTCCCATTTTCCGGACAGGCATGCTATACTTATCGTAAGAAACGGGGCGCTGCGGTTCGCCGGGTTTTCCTGCTCCAATCCGCAGCGGCACACAGACTTATGGAGGGCAAGAGAGATTAATGGAAACGTCTGATTCGCTATTTGGGGAAACAGACTTTTCTTTTATGCCCTTAATCAGCTTTTCCCTCAACGCGCAGAAATTATCCTCACGCCAGACGGCGATCAACGGCATAGGTTTTACATCTGCCAGAGGAATACTTACCAACCCATCAATATTCGGATGATACTTACAATCCATTGTCCGTACAAGCATAATCCCCCGGCCTGTAATGGCAAAGCCTTGCGCCTGTTCAAAAGTTTTGGGGGCTGATTCTAATTTAGGGGCGTTTTCCCCAGCTTGGCGGATTCTGCGGTAAATTTCTTTATGTTCGATATGTGCATTTTTGCTATCCACTAAAATCAAGGTCTGTCCCTTTAGGTCTGCGAAGGACAGTTTCGGGCGATCTGCCAGTGGATGCTGCGGACACATCATGCAGGATACCCATGTCATACAGAAATCCATTTGCTGTAAGCCTAAATTTTTGCGGAAAAAGGGCGGATAAGTGAATAGAATATCGGCGGCATCAGAAAGCGCAGGCTGCAAAACATTTTCATAGCTTTGCTTGCTTAATTCAAGTTCATCCAGAGGTAAAATCTCGCAAATCTGATTCATAATTTGCCCGATCATCGTAGGTGAAGTTGGAGTTCCGAAGCAGATGCTTAATTTGTTCTGTCCGCCAGACGCTATTTTCCTTGCCTTATCCAATGCGTCCTGATACTGTTTTTCGATGCGTGCCATTGATTTATAAAATGCCATTCCAGCCGGTGTCAGTTCCACTCCGTGAGTATTGCGGTCAAAGAGAGAGAAACCAACTTCTTTTTCCAATATGCGCACATGGTAGGAAACAACGGACTGGGATAGATATAATTGTTCAGCAGCTAAGGAGAAATTTTTACAAGCTGCGAGGCATAAAAAAATTTTTATCTGTTGACTGTTCAATTTCTCGCCCCTTTCGACGTCTTATGTTTTATTATAGCATTTGTTATCTAAAACTTCAATAACAGCCGAATGGCTTGTATTTCCATAATCCCGCTTACAAGACTATAATAAATATAAAGCGGTTATCACCTTGAATCGGATCTTGAAACTACGAAAGGCGTAATCGGCATAGGAGATGTTTGCAATGAATGAGGAATTATCTGCACAGGAGCAAAAATTGGATTCCGGCCCTATCAGGCCGATTATATGGGAATATGGAATCCCATGCGCATTGATTACCGTAATAAACGCCCTCTACAACATTGTAGATCAGGTCTTTATCGGGCAAGGCGTTGGCTATCTTGGGACTGGCGCAACAAATGTCATATTCCCGCTTAGCACGATAGGGCTGTCGCTGGGCTTGCTGGTTGGCAGCGGCTGCGCAGCCATGTTCAGTCTGCTTCTTGGCAAGGGTCAGAAAAAGAGAGCGGCCCAATGTATGGGCAACGCAATCGTGCTTATGCTGATAATCGGCGTTGTTTTCATGGTACTTACGCTGTCCCTGTTGCCGCATATTGTTGTGTGGTTCGGAGCAACGGAACTGGTCTATGACTATGCTATGGATTATGGGCGGATTATCTGTTTTGGTTTTGCATTTTATTTAAGCAGCATTGGCTTTGGTAATATGCTGCGTGCGGATGGGCGGCCGAAAGTGGCGACGATCTGCACCCTGACAGGCTGCGTAATCAACTGTATTCTTGACCCGATTTTTATTTTTGTGTTTGATTGGGGCGTAAAAGGTGCAGCATGGGCGACTTTCATCGGACAGTCAATACCTTTTATTCTTTCCCTGATTGCGATTTTGCGTTTAAAAACGGTACATTTGCAAAAGAGCGATTTTTTGTTAGTTCCAAAACTCTGCCTGCAAATCGTCAGTCATGGTTTGGTCGATGCTGTACTGAATTTAAGCATTACTGCGCTGTACTTCGTGAATAACAATCTTTTGAAGGATTATGGTGCGCTTTCTGTATATGGCAGCGAAATTCCATTAGCAACCTATGGTATCATGCAGAAGTTCGACCACATTATCACTTCCATTGCTACCGGCATGGGACAGGGCGCACAGCCGGTAATCGGATATTCCTATGGACGTAATAACATTCCGAGGGTAAAAAGGGCGATACGCTTCACGTTGATTCAGGGCTGTATCATCGGTGTTGTTACGGAGGCGATTATCCTGCTCTTTGCAAACCAAATACTTTGCCTGTTCGGAGAAGAAGGCGAACTGTATCAGGAATTTGGCGTCATGTGCTTCCATACTTTTATGTCACTGGCGTGCCTGTTTGCCGTCCAAACAACGGTCAGCAGCATTTTCATGGCGTTAGGCAAGGCGGCGAGAGGGGCTGTATTATCTTTTATCAGAAATGCAGGAATCCCTATTTGTGCGGGGCTGATACTATGCCCCATGATTGGCGTAAAGGGCGTACTGTACGAGGGGCCTTTATCCGGCGCATTGACAATGATTCTTGTAATTGCTCTGATGGTGCATGAACGGCGGCACCTTAATCAGTTGGATTCTAACAAAGGAACTGCAAAGAAAGGAGCGTGAAGGAATAAATATTATTACAATAAGCCGGGAATTTGGAAGCGGCGGTAGAGCGCCGGGGAGGAATCTTGCGGAATTGCCGGGCTATGACTACTACAACAGAGAGATCATAGCCACGATTGTAAAAAGCAGCGGCCCGGATTTTTATCCGGGCCGTCAAAGCACAAAAATTCTGGAAAAGGTCAGGGCGATCCTCCGAACGATTGCCCCCTAAAGCATCAATCCCGGAAAGGTCCCTTTTCGAAACCGACAATCATGCCGCCCTTCTCAGCGTAAAAACTGCAAAGCCCGCCGCAGCGATAGACTTCAATCTCTGCCGCAGGCGCCTCCGCAAGCAGCAGCGTCCGCAGCTTTTGCGCCGCAGCCTCATTAAAGCAGTGGGAAATCCGGACCGGACCCCCGCGCCAGCCCATTTCCTTCATTCTGAGCACGGTTACATCGAGCGCCTTTGCCTGGCCGCGGCACTTATTCAGCAGCTCCAGCTCTCCCTTTTCGCTTGCCTTGCCGACGATACGAATACCAAGCAGGCCCGCCGCTTTCGCCGCAATACGGCTAACCCGGCCATTGTTGGCCAAATTTTTCATCGACTCCAGAACAAAGAGCAACCCCGTCTGCTTGCAATACGCTGTAATTCCAGCGCAGATTTCATCGAACGACTGCCCCGCCAGAATTTCATCCCGGATTCGCTCCACAATCAGCTTCATTTCAGGACCGGTAGAAAGAGAATCGATCACAAAGACTTTGCGGCCAGGATGTGCGCTTTCATACAGCGCCTTTGCGGCATTTGCCGCGTTGAAACTGCCGGAGATCGTCCCGCTGATCGTAATACAAAAAATCGCCTCGCCATCTCCAAATGCTTTCAGCCAGTCCTTCTGGCTTGGGCAGGAGGTTGAAGAGCGCCCCGTATATTGCAGCAGCGCATCCACCATTTCCTGCACGTCCAGCGTCCAGTCATCCACGTACTCCTTTTCACTGGTTATGATCTTCAGCGGCGCGGAAGAAAATGGAATATCTGGCAAGGTATGCAGGTCTGCGGAGGAATCTACAACGATTTTAAACTTTTCCATTCAGCTGATCTCCTGTCATTTCAGTTGTTCTTCGAAAAGACAGGCTTATTATACCGTGCTTTCCCGACGCACTCAATCTACTGACCCCTTCGAGCGCGATACAATTCCGCTACTTCACAGTAGAATCGTTTCTCCTGTATTCCACAAATCCGAGATTGCCGCTCTCTCAGCCGTTTTGCAGTCTACTGAGGCAGTTTTTCCAGGCCGACCTCCCAATTTCTCCAATTAAATATACTGCTGGGTAATGACGTCGATGATGCCGCGGGTTGTGAGACGGAGCTGCGGAATCACCGGCAGGCTCATGAAGCTCAGCGTCATAAACGGGTCGATCTCCCGGTTGACGCCCAGGGAAAAGGCCGCGGCCTTGGCCGCCTCCAGCTCCTCGTTGACCTCCGGCAGCGGCCGGTCGCTCATCAATCCGGCAATCTCCAGCCGGACGCCGCGCAGCTCCTTCCCGTTCTCCATGACCGTAATGCCGCCATGGGTCTCTACAACCCGGTTGGCCGCCGCGGCCATGTCGGCCTCGTTGGCGCCGACGACAATGATATTGTGGGAATCATGGGAGATACTGGTGGCCACGGCGCCGCGCTTCAGGCCGTAGCCCTTCAGGTAGCCAGTGCCGATATGGCGGGTGTTCTGATGCCGCTCGATGACGGCGATCTTCAAAATGTCCCGCT
>Ga0129308_1000837_pt1 | contig 39582 bp, 39 predicted proteins | sample L827metagenome_FD_94440 | JGI IMG/M metagenome (GOLD analysis project Ga0129308, IMG submission 94440) | Ring-tailed lemur group fecal microbial communities from Wisconsin, USA - L827 metagenome | ecosystem: Host-associated > Mammals > Digestive system > Large intestine > Fecal | place: USA... | reverse complement strand
GCGAAATGTAGCCATTTAAGGTTTATTATTCAAATTAAAAAAAGGGAAAACATATGATAAAACCAATGTTTTTTCCCTTTTTAATATCTGCTTATTTAATATAACTGCTTCGAAAGTCGAGTTTAATAAATTTCTTTTTCTTTCATAAAATGTTTTTATCTGTTCTTTTTTATCCTAGTTTTTTTCTTGATAAATGATATAATAAAGATGTACTAAAGGAGGACGAAATAAGATGTCAAAAGTTATTGCTGTGAACGCTGGAAGTTCATCATTAAAATTCCAATTATTCGAAATGGATAATGAAACTGTTATTACATCAGGTGTGATTGAAAGAATTGGTTTAGAAGATTCTATTTTCACAATTAAATATAATGGAGAAAAGGATGTTCGCACATCTTCCATTCCAACACATAAAGAAGCTGTTCAATTATTGTTAGACACTTTAATTGATAAAAAAATTGTAACTTCTTTAGATGAGATTAAAGGAGTTGGACATAGAGTTGTTCAGGGAGGAGCTTATTTTAAAGAATCTGCTATCATTGATGATTATGTTGTAGAAAAGATTGATGAATTAAAATCATTAGCTCCATTACATAACCCTGCTCATTTAACAGGATATTATGCTTTTAAAGAAGCAATTCCAAATGCAAATGCTGTGGCTGTTTTTGATACGGCTTTTCATCAAACATTAGAACCAAGATGCTATATCTATCCTATACCATATAGATTTTATGAAGAACACAAGATTAGAAAATATGGAGCTCATGGAACTTCACATTTTTATGTATCTTCGCGTGTCAGAGATTTATTAGGAAATCCTGATCATTCAAAAGTTATTGTCGCCCATTTGGGAGCTGGTGGCTCTTTATCAGCAGTAAAAGATGGAAAATGTATTAATACTTCAATGGGATTTACACCATTAGCTGGTATTATGATGGGAACGAGAAGTGGAGACTTAGATCCTTCAGTTGTTGAATATTTAGTTGATACTTTACATATGAATATGCATGATGTGATTCATGTTCTTAATAAAGAATCAGGATTATTAGGTGTTTCAGGTGTTTCAAGTGACTTTAGAGATGTTCAAAATGCCGCTCTTGAAGGTAATGAAAGAGCACAATTAGCATTAGATATTTTCTTTAGAAGGGTTATTGCATATATTGGTAGATATTTTATTGCATTAGGTGGATGTGATGCCATTGCCTTCACTGCTGGTATTGGTGAAAATTCTGCTTATGCCAGAAAAGAAATTCTTACGCTTGTTAGTGAAGCATTAGGCATTGTGATTGATGATGAGGCTAATGAAAATGGCCAAGGTGAACGTTTAATTACAAAACCAGAATCTAAGATCAAAGTCTATGTTATTCCTACAAATGAAGAATTAGTCATTGCTAGGGATACAAAACGCTTATTAGGTCTTTAACAAAACTAAGCAGAGCTCATCAATCTATAAGATTGATGAGCTTTTTATCATAAAATCATCCAATTTATCTCAGATTCTTTCAGCATTGTTTTCCAGTTCACTTCTTATTCTTTTTTTTCAGTCTTTCTAAAAGACAATAAGATAGTATCCCCATCACACTATATAATCTTAAAGATGATACATCAGAAGTCTCCACAATCTTCATGACCATAGGTCTATTCTCCATATCAAATGCATAGACATCACCAACACCTTCTAAATGTTCATTAATCACAACTTTCTTTACTTCATCTGATAATTGATATCCCCTTGGTGCCTGTATTTCCCTAATATAATAAGTTCCATATCTTAAATCTTTGAATGTAGCAGTTCCATTGTCTATGTTTGCATTGACCTTTGTAATCAGTTCTGTACATGATTCATCAGCATATAATCCAAAGACAAAATCTTTACTCTTGATTGCTTCTTTAGTATGACTGTCTATCTTATTGACCTGAATATCAGTTAAAATAGGTTTGTCTTGCATTGTTACTTTCATTCCATCACCAGCAATAAATGTAATTTCTTCTGCACATTCGTAACCATATGGTGCTGTAATTTCTTTCATAATATACTCTTTACCTTCAACTAAGTAATGGATTTTATGGCTTTCGTCTGTAGAAACCCATTCATCTACTGCTTCTCCAGTTTCTTTATCAATTACCTGAATAGTTGCTCCTTCAAGTTCTTCTACTCCAGTTTCATCAACTTTTGAGAATATCATTTCTGTTGGCTGATTTTTACATACAATTATTAATATATCACCATCTTTTGTCACTTCTACTTCATAAATATGATTATTGATTATATATCCATTTGCCTGTTTTGCTTCTTGAATATAATATGTTCCTAATTCAAGTTCTTCAAATTGAGCAATTCCATTTTCATCTGTTTGAACAGTTGAAATAACACTGCTCATATCTGCATGAGATGAAATATTAAATTCAACACCTTCTAATTTCTTTTCTGTATCTAAAGAATCAACTTTTTGTACCTTAATAGTACCACGAGCAAGTTCATTTTCAATCTTTCCTTCTACACCAATTTGAACTGTATATTCTGTAACATCTTTACCATGATAAGCAATTTCAAAGTCATATTGTTTGTCATTTAAGACATACTGACTGTTTGTAGATAGTTCCTGAACATAATATACACCATGAGGAAGATCAAAAGTATCTGCTAACGTCAATGTTCCATCTTCATTAATTCCCGAAGTATAGATCATTGTGCCATTTTCAATGGCAACTTGACCCATATAATCATAAATATCTTCACGGGCAAAGATTCCAAACACAGCATCTTTGTATGCCTCTTTATTGACAAAAACCGTCTGTTCTTCAAGTATCTTTGTCATATCAATATGAACTTTTGCACGTAAATTAATTAATGTAGATGAAATTGTTTGCAGTTCATTCTTCTGTGTATCTTCTACTTCAAAATAATGTTTTTGTGTATCCTGTATATAACCATGAGGAACCTGACTTTCAGTATAGTAATAATATCCTACTGGTAGCTTTTTGCTTATAACCGTTTCCCAGTCGCTCTCTAACACCTGAATAGCTTCATCTTTTTCGTAATATTTTGTATTGCCAGCAACAATATCTTCAGCAGCATAGATAGTTATTTCAGCACCTAATAAGTCTGACTTATTCCATACTGGGCTTTCAGTCTGACCAAACTCTGTTTGACCTGTTACAGTCTGATTGAAGATTTCACCCTGCTTGTTCCATTCTAATTGTCCATAGACAATTTCATCTTTCATTGCCACTTTTTGAATTTCTCCTGTATCTTCAACAGTAAATTCAATGTCTTGCGAAATAGCAAAGCCATGTGGACTAGATGTTTCTCTTAAGATATAAGTTTTACCGGCCTCAAGACCTTTGATAAGATGAGGCCTGATTGTTCCATCATCATTTTTTCCATCCTGTCCTGACACCCAAGTTTCAAAAATAGACCCTGGATCATCTTTCTCAAATACAGTTAAATGTGCCCCTTGGATTTCACTGTTATCTGTAATATCCTGTTTTGATATTTCAACTTTAGTAATTTCGTTTTCAAAATCACTTTGCAATTCAATGACTTTTACATCTTGCCCTTGATATGTTGCATCAAAATGTAAAACTTCATCAGAACTTGAATATCCAATTGGTGCTTCAATTTCTTTTACTTCATAATGACTTAATGGTAAATCCGCCTTAAATTTTACATTTCCATCTTCATCACTCATTCCAGTTTCAATTAAAGTTCCTTTTTCAACTACAACTTCACCTTTATTGTTGAAAATGTCTTCACTGGCATACAGACCAAATTTTGCTCCAAATAAAGCTACATCTTCTTCCTTATCCTTCTTGGTAACTGTAATTTCCACTTTTTGTCTATCGTTTACAAAATTTGCATCATCATAGACAATAACTGTATTTTGATCATATGTTAAACTTACATCTTTCACTTCATTGTCAACAACAAAACCGTTTGGTGCTTGTACTTCTCTTACAGAATATTCTCCTAAAGGTAGTTCCTTACTTTGACCTTTCCCATCAGATCCAGTAGTAATCGCATCAACTGCTGTTCCTTTTTGATAAAGAACTGTTCCATCATTTGATGGATCTAATATATTTTCTCTTGCAAATACTTCGTATTTTGCTCCAGCAATACCCTGTTCTTCATAAACATATTCAATATCTCCATTTTCTCTGTTTGTAATACCTGTTAAGACTTCACCGCGTTTTTCAACATTAACCTTACCTTTTACAGATGTATCTTTTTGAATAACTGTAATAACTGGTGTATTTCCATCAGGTAAAGTTTCATATGCTACATTACTTGAAATTTCAAATTTTACTGGTTCACTACTCATTAGGTACCCTTTAGGACTTTCAATTTCTTCTAATTGGTAGTTTCCAGCTTTCATTTTTTCTCCAGTCATAACTGTACCACTTTCATCAGTAGTCCATTCATTTACATAGTGTGGAAGTGGGTTCCATTCCCAATAACCAAAATACTCATTCTTGTCTAAATTTTTAATTCTAAACTTGGCACCTTCAATTTTTACAGTCTTACCAGTTTCTGCATCCTGTTTTACAACAGATAATACAGATTGGAAAGAAGTATCATTAAATACTCTCCACACTTGTGGTTCACTGCTGTCTTCTGTAATAGTTACTTTAAAGTCTGCTACTTTATATTTTTCATCAGGCGCCTTTGTTTCTCTTACAACATAAGCCCCATAAGGAAGTCTTTCTGAAACTGCATATCCTTTTTCGTCTGTTACCATAACAGATGCTGTTTCACCTTTATAGTTTTTGGCAACAGGAGCTTTTTCCCAACTTCCATATTTGTTAATATCTGCCTGTGACTTGATCGTAAATTCTGCACCTTTTAAAAGTTCAGCTTCTCCTGCTTCATCAGAAGAAACTTTAATAATTTGGAAAGCCTGTGACTTAACTCTTTCTTTTACAGATGCAGTCTTTGTAACCAGTGATACATTTTGATTTTCATAAACTAAATCCACACTGTATTTTGTCTCATCTAAAGTATAGCCTTCTGATGGTTCGATTTCTTGTACATAGTATTGCCCTAAATACAAGTCACTTACAGAAGCATTGCCTTCTTTATCAGTTACTACTTCTTTTACTTTTGTTCCTTTTGAATAAAGAACTGTACCATCATTTGATGGATCTAAAATATTTTCTCTTGCATAAATACCATATCTTGCACCTTCAAGAGTTGCCTCTCCTTGTGCTTCCTTACCTGTATATATGTCTTCTTTTGAAATATGAATAGTACCTCTTACTCGGTTATTGCTGACTACAACTTCATAAGTCTTACCATTTTCAACAACACCAACATTAGAAGAAACTTCTACCTTAATTGTATATCCATTTGGTGCTTTTGTTTCCTTTACATAGTAAGTTCCATAGTCCAGTAATTCTGACGTTGCAATACCATTAGTATTAGTTGTTATAGAAGTTACTTTCTGGTTTGAAGAATTGTAGATATCAAAGACAGTACCTGCTTTAGTAACAGTTTTTCCTGTATCTGCATCCTTCTTTGTGACCTGAATATAGCCCTGTTTCCAGCTGTTTGTTGCAGTATAACTTGTTGTTTCTCCAGAAACCAAATGAACTGAATGTATCGTAGAGTCCAACACTAAATGTTCAGGCACACAAGCTTCTTGAATATAAACTGTTTTTGGCTCTAAATTCTGTACAGTGACAGTCCCATCTGTTCCTGTTGTGTATGTACCAATAGGACTAGACATATCCGAATTGTATGATAACTTGAATTGAGTGTTTGGAACATTATTTCCTTTATTGTCCTGTTTAACAATTTTTAGGCTACCAACTCCTAATTTAACTTTAAAATATGCAAATGGACTTGGGTCTTCTAAGTCTCCTTCTGCTGTACATACTTTTTGCCCTGCATCTGGACTTGTCCAAAAGACTGGTGCTCGCATTGGATTTTTGTCTTTGTTAGGTACAGCACTAACAGTGACTTCACTCGTATTTGTAGATGCTGTAGAAACAGTGAGACTGTTTCTGTTTTTTATAAAAGTATAGCCGTCTGCTGTAAAATCCCAGTTAGATAAAACTCCGTTTGTATCCAGCAGTGTAACTGAATAAATTCCATTGCTGTGCTGATTAAGCTCATAAGTTTTTGCTAAATTTTCTCTGGAAGCTGTAAATGAAGGAATATCCCAGTAAGACTGCATTTTTTGTTCTACTTCTTTATAAAATCTGTCAAACTCTGCTTTATCAGATGCATTGTCCCATTTGAAAGAATTTCTATAAGCTGTTGCACCTGCATATGTAACACCATTGTAAATAAAGTGAGTTGCTCTTTCTTCACCTGTTATTTCCCAAACCATGACCTGACCGACTAGCCAGTGAATATGTTCTGTCTTATTGTCATTTGTAATAGTAGAAGGAATAAGAGTCAGTAAAGCAGAAAGCATTTGATACTTTTGTTGCCATGTTGTTAAATCATTCTTCCTTCCATTTTTCAGTACATCCTGTGGCTGTGCACCATCCTGATAAACATAGGGACTTACAATATCTCTATCAGATTCAATACAGTAGGCATATTTCCCATCAATCTTAAATACACGTTTACCTCCCCAGGGATGATGTGTTCCCAGGTTATCTGTATGTTCTAACTGCTCTATATAGCTACTCATTGCTGTATTTCTGTCCAAATTAACAGTTTTGGCAAATACTGGCTGTATCGACTGAAACAGTGTAGAAAATACAATTGAAAAGACCATTAATCTTTCTAATAGCTTAAACTTTGATTTTTTCATTCTCTATCTTCCTTTCTTTATCTTTCATTTCATAACTTATATGAATAACTATACTTTCTTAATTTTGATCCCTCCTTTTCATATTCGTATAACAATTCATCATTCCCTCCACCCAACCGTAACAACAAAAAAGAGAAAACCATTTCAGTTTTCTCTTTAAAAACTATTAACTTTTGTCTCTATTAATAAAGCACGTAAAAATTATAGTTTTTTTCATTTATTTTTTCAAAATAGCCTTTTACTCCATAACGTTCTGGATCCAACAGTCCACATGTTGCTTCAATGCTTCCTTTAATATCAGCTTTCATTGATGCTTCACTGTCACTTATTCGTAATACTATAGGAGCAAACCATCCACTGTTTTCTTTTGTTGCTTCATCACTCCATATAAATCCTAAATCACTTACACACTGTTTTGCATATGCAGTCATTTCTGCTTCACTCATTGCCCATGTTGGAGAAGGAGCAGGTTCTTCTGCTGGCTTCGTAGTCGTTGCCTGGCTTTCCGATGGATTTGTATTTGTAGCACCGTTGCCTGATGAAGAAGAACTTGTACTGCCTGGCTTGATTGCTGTAGAACTACTACTTGGTTTATTTGCAGCTGTACTACTTGCTGCTGGTTTTGTAGTCGAACTGCTGTTGCCGCTTGATGTCGTTGTTTTCTCTTTTTCCTCTGCCTTGACTACAACAGTCATCTCTTTCTTCGTTTCGTTCCCTGCAGTATCTTTCGCAGTGACTGTTGCCTGATATTCTCCTGCTTTCTTATAATCAACATTTCCATCATCTAATGTCACTGTAACCTCTGATAAATCTGTTGCTTTGAATAAGCAACTATCTAATTTCGTATTGTATGCAACTTCATATTGATCTTCAATATCTACAAATTGAGGTGCTGTTGTATCTTTAACGCTCACCTTCACCTTTTCTATTTGATCTTTATAAGTTAAAATAATTTCATATTCTCCAATCGCTGGATACTGTTTATTGTCTTCATTTTCTGCTGTTGTTTCCACTTTGACTTCTTTTAAGAAATCTTCATCTTCATTTGTCAGATAGTCTTTTGGATCATGAGAAATGCTTTCACCATATTCTATATCCTTGCTTTCTGCTTTCAGTTCCATTTTTTCTTTGCTTCCACAGCCAGTCAGGAAAGAAAACATGACTGTTATTGCTAAAATGATTTGTACTTTCTTTTTCATATTGATTCCTCCTTTTACCTGGCAATTTTGCCAACTCATTTTATTTGAGTTTGTTATCTTTATACATTTTAAGATATCTGTCAAAATTTTCAGCAATTTTAACAAATACACTTCGATCCAAGTTGCTTCCATCACAGTCTTCAATTGCAAATGATCTTTTATTTTTAGTTGCTTTGATATATTTTTCAAAGTCATTTTTGCTTATCACACCCATCCCTCCCGATCAATATCTATTTTATAATAATATTCTTAATAATCCGAGAAAAATAAACAAATAAATATAACTTTTATCATATATATTGAATCTCAAACATGAACAACTCTTGTTTTCCTATTCTATTTCAATCTATCACTTACACTTATCATGATTTTCCTAGCACCACTACGATACCTCTCATATAATTAACGATCAGCATTATATCATACTATTTTAATATGATTTTTGCCTTCTTCCTTTACTGTTAAATACAAAAAATATCATCACTTCTCTCATTATCTTAAATATGAAATAATATTTTCCTTCTTTTACATCCTCATAAAAATTTATCAACATATAACACTTTTTTGGACATTTCATCTATTGACTCTTTTCATATTTAACCCAATAAAAAAGGAACCATCCATAACAGTCCCAATATCACTATAAATTCTCTTTTTTTCATTGTCCCCTCCATAAGAAAAAGAACCAGACAGTCCTCATTCTTAACACATAAATCCAACTATATAACTTGTCAACATTGCTGCAATAGCAACAAAAACCAAGCCCTTTTCCCGATAAGCAAAATAAATACCTACTAAACAACCTGCTATAGAGCTATAGACATTCTTAGTCGCATAAAAAATACTTGGAAACGATAGAGCCGCTAAAACAGCATATGGTACATAATACAACAATGACTTTATAAACGGTGAAGTGATTTCCTTTCTAAAAAATGTCAATGGTAACATTCTTGGCAAATATGTAAAAACAGCCATTATCATAACACTTATTACAAAATATATTTTCATAATTTCCCCCATTTCCGTCCGCCTTCGCCCTTGGACACAAATATGTGATTAGAATCTAAATTGATTTAGATTATTACTATATGATTTATTTTTATCATAAGTCATACCCTTAATATCTTATAGTCTTCGATTAATAACAAAATATATTTTCACACTTCACCCTCCTCAATAGGATAACGCCAAGCACCATAAACAGCACCACTTAAAGTTGCAATAATAAGTTTGACACCACTTGACAACACATCAAAAATAGGCATGTAAAAAAACAGAACAGACATTACAGCACTCACCAAAACAACTTCCAAAATCTTTTTTGATTTTGAACTTGCTGGCACAATGATTGCTAAAAACATCCCATACAATGCAATACCCATTGCACTTTGTAAAGAATTAGGTAAAACATTTATAAATGTCTCTCCTACGAGTGTTCCACTCGTCCATCCTATAATAGGAACCAAAATAAAACCCAACATAAATCGAAAAGTCAAGACATCTTCTTGAACACTAGCAAGACTAAATGTTTCATCAGTAATTCCAAAAGAAATTATCATTCTTTCCAAAGTATTCATTTTTTGATCAATTTTTTGACTTAAAGATAAAGACATCAAAAAGTATCTTGCATTAATCATCAACAAAGTGATTGCAATCTCTGTATATGAAGCATTTGTCAGCATTAAGGACACTCCAGCAAACTGACCTGAAGATGTTAAATTCGTCAATGAAATCATTGTCGCTAAACCAAGTGGTAAACCACTTGAAACAACCAAAACACCAAAAGAAAAAGCTACTGGGAAATATCCCAGAGCTATAGGCAAACTTTTCTTACATCCACATATAAACTCATTCATTCTCTTTCCCTCACATATGACATATCATACAGGAAAAAAGTATACTATTCAAATAAATTTTTTTCTACAAACTCCATAATTTCATGGCGCTTTGTTAAAACCTCATAAAAAGGTTTACGTAAATCTAGACGCTGTATATCAATTGAACGAATATCACTCAATTGGATTCTGCAATGTGTTATATGTGTGTCAGTTTTTATTTTAATATCCTTTTCAAATTGAGGATTAACAGGTGTTGAATTACTTTTAATAGATGTACAAGGAATCACTAACATTTTATAACCCATATCTTTAAGAACATAACACCAATGTCCATCCATTAGTTCCTTGGGGAAACCTCTTCCTATGTTAAAATATGCCAAATCATGCACATGAGGTCTTTTATGTATATGATAAAATGTCTGATCGCAATCTCCATCTTTGACAAGATGACAATAAAAATATTCTAATTGACTGGTCTGATGAAGTAAAGCATAACTATATTTTTCTACATCATAAATACCTGATTCTTCTAATTTTTTGAGAGATTTATTCATTTCCATCAGATTACTTTGTATACTCATAATAACCCTCCTACTATATATATACAAAGATTTTTCTCATTTTTCTTTTTTTTAAACGTAATTTTTTAAAATTTTTTTCTCTCCTTTATTTCTTTTCCCTTAACGTTAAAAGCTCAAAGACTTTTTCAAAAATAGACACATTTTGATATCAGAAGCATATTTTTATAATATGAAAACTTTGTTTTCTTATTTTATGTATAATGAAGACGTTATTGAAAAGAATTGAAATAGAAGCGCCAGGACTCACAGAGTTGACGAGGACCAGATTTATCGAAAGATTCGGCGGATGATCTGGAGGTATGATGCTACCTCAAAAATGAGCAAAAACAATGAGCAATCATTCAACAAATATCATTGGGCATCTCTTTTCCATAACAAATGAATATTAATGGAGGAATATTTTTATGTGTGGAATTACAGCTTATTGTGGCTATGATCAAGCCTTACCCTTTTTAATGCAAGGCTTATCAAAACTAGAATACAGAGGATATGATAGTGCAGGTATCACAATCCTTGAAAAGGGTCATCTTTTAACAGTGAAATGTAAAGGACGACTAAAAAATCTTGAAGACCAATTAACTCACTATGTCATAAAGAGTCATATTGGAATCGGGCATACCAGATGGGCAACTCATGGTGTTCCCTCTAATCTCAACTCTCATCCTCATACAAATGATGATGAAACAATTTCATTAGTTCATAATGGTATTATTGAAAATTATCGTGAATTAAAAGAAGAATTATTAAAAAAAGGATACCAATTTCAATCAGAAACAGATAGCGAAGTTGTTGTTCAATTGTTAGATAACTATTATCAAGGAGATCTTTTGCAGGCAACTCAAAAAGTGCTTCAAAGAATTGAAGGAAGCTATGCATTATGTATTGTCTCTACCTTAGAGCCTGATAAAATTATTGTAGCAAAAAAAGATAGTCCTTTAATCATTGGAAAAGCTCAGCATGCTTATGTTGCTGCAAGTGATATCCCAGCTTTACTGGAGTATACGAAGGATGTTTATTTTTTAAATGATTATGAAATGGCGGTCTTACAAAAAGACACAATTCAATTCTATACCCATAAAGGGGAACCTATTTCTAAAGAATTATTGACAATTCCTTATGATCTAGAAGCCGCTCAAAAAGATGGTTATGATACTTTTATGTTGAAAGAAATTCATGAACAACCTCATGTCATTCAAGAAACATTAAGAGGAAGAATTAATCAAGAACAAATAGTTTTAGATGAATTAAATGATATCGACTTTACACAATTCAATAGAGTCTATTTTGTTGCATGTGGAACTGCATATCATGCTTCATTGTGTGGTTCTCAAGTTTTAGAAAGAGTAACACGTTTACCAGTTATAACAACAGTAGCGAGTGAATTCAGATACAATAATCCGCTCATTGATGAACACACGCTGGCCATTTTCGTGTCTCAGTCAGGTGAAACAGCTGATACTTTGGCAGCACTGAGATTAGCCAAAGATAAAGGAGCTACAACAATTGCCGTTGCTAATGTTTTAGGAAGTACAATTTCTCGCGATGCTCATTATGTTCTTTATACATGTGCTGGTCCTGAAATAGCTGTTGCCTCAACAAAAGCTTACACAACCCAGCTTGTTTTACTTATCTTGTTTGCATACTATGTTGCTCAACGATTAGGAAAAGATATTGATTTAGAACTGATTCATCAGCTTAATCATATTCCACAATATGTTGACAATATTTTAAAAGATCATCATATTTTTGAAAATTACGCTAAAATGCTTGAACATCTGCATGACGCCTATTTTATTGGTAGAAATCTTGATTATGCCAGTGTCTTGGAAGGAGCTTTAAAACTAAAAGAAGTCTCTTATGTGCATGCTGATGCTTATGTTGCTGGAGAATTAAAACATGGTCCAATTGCTTTGATTGAAGATGGCTCTGTTGTTCTTGCAGTTGCAACTCAACCACATATTGCTGCCAAAACAATTAGCAATATTCAAGAAACTATTGCCAGAGGAGCAAAAGTTATTCTCTTTACAACTCAAGGTGAAGAGGTCAAAAATGTTGAAAACACTTATTATTTGCCAGAAGTTGTTCCCACTTTACAGGCCATTTTAGTCGCCATTCCTTTGCAATTGATTGCCTATTATACAGCTTGTATTAAGGGCTGTGATGTAGATAAGCCACGTAATCTTGCTAAGTCTGTCACTGTTGAATAATATTTCACCTCAGTGTATTTCTATACATTGAGGTTTCTTAACATCATAGAAATCATGGAAAGTCGTTCTTTTTCCTAGACAATTTCAAAACATTTCTTTTTTTCTTCACAATAAGTCGTGAAATTGATATAATAATAAACGAGGTGATGAATCGTGGAAAAACGTGAACCAAAAAATTTGACAAATTATGACAAACGTTTTGAAGAAGATCCTAGCTCTTTTAATGATTTTCAGGCTATGGATTATGTAAGAGAACTTAAAAATCAAGGGCGTACAGACGAAGCAATTGAAGTAGGGAGAACCTTCTTGCAGGTGGGTGAAGGCTTAACTGGATTTATTAATCATTATGGTTATGCTCTTTATAATAAATTCATTAACATTGATGAGAGTCTTATTGCTGAAAAAGAGGAATTATTTTTCTCTATTGTAGAAGAAATTTGTTCATTGTGCAAACAACAAAAATATTCTCCACTAGAAGCAACTATCAACAAAGCAATGAAGTATATTATGAATAAAAAACCTGTAGATTATCAAAAATTATCTGACTTATTAGATCACTTAAATGTGCAAGAATTAAGCACTGAACCATTTGTAAACAATGCAGGTAAAGAATATGAATCAAAAAGAGAAAAATGGTATCGCATTAAAGTCAGAAGTCTTTATGAATTAGGTGAATATAATCATTGTGTTGAAATTGCGAACATGGCTTATACACAACCTTTAAAATGGCATTATAATAATTTAAATTGGATTAAATATTATCGTGCCTCTTCATTAGTTAAAATAGAAAGATATGAAGAAGCTGAAAATGAATTCTTATCTTTAGGAAATAGAATTCCAAATGTTGATTCATTTGAAGTTTTATATGATCTTTATTTAAATACTGGCAAAGAAAATGAAGCTTATACAAACTTAATTTATAAATTCTTTAATGTTGGTTATGATGCTGCTTATCTTTCTTTATATGAAAAAGTATTAAAAATGGTAAAAGGTGGCAATCATTCTGAAGTAACTTCTTTAGCTCAAGCTCTCATTTATCAGCTCAAAGCAGAAAATGGCAAGGACTTAGCAGATTGTACAATTGCAGATGAATACAAAGATGTCAATAGTTCAACATTATATGATCGTTTCTATAATCAATTGATGGAACATCTAGAAGAATATATTACTCGTTATGAAGGAAAAATTGTATACTATAACAAAGATAAAGAATTTGGAAGCATTTACCAAGAAGACGATGATAACTTGTTCTTTAGACAAGCTGATTATATTTATGATGAAGTTGTTGAAAAAAGAGATGTTGTGGAATATAGTGTCATGAAAACATTTGACGTTAAGAAAAAAGTTCCAACAACAAAAGCTGTACTTATCAAAACTTTATATGAAGATATTAACTATTAAGCCATGTCAGTCATGGCTTTTTCTTATATACATATATTTTTAATGATTCCATGATAGAATATGTATTTAAAAAGGGGAGAATCGAATGACTTCAGTTTTCTTAATTGGAGCGCTTGTCATTATCATTTGTATCTTATTTAGTAAAATATCAGATCACATAGGAATTCCTGCATGATTATTCTTTTAGGTATGCTTTTTGGCAGTGATGGTTTATCCAAAATTCCTTTTGAAGACTTTCATTTTATAGGAAACGCAGTATTGCCTTGATTTTTATTATCTTTTATGGTGGTTTTACAACAAATTGGAAGCAAGCCAAAAAAGTGGCTTCAGTCTCTCTCCTGTTATCATCTTTAGGTGTGATCTTGACTGCATTTTTAACGGGTTTATTTTGCTTTTATGTCTTACATTTTGAATGGCTAGAAAGCCTTTTGATTGGCGCTGTTTTATCATCTACCGATGCTGCCAGTGTTTTTTCGATATTGCGAAGCAAACAACTCAATTAAAAGTACAAAACAGCTTCATTATTGGAATGAGGAAGCGAGAGTAATGATCCATGGACTTATACTCTTACAATCATTATTCTTTCCTTAATGTCACAAAGTCTTACATTACAAGATATTTTAATAATCATTTTATCACAAGTTATTTTTGGTATATTATTTTGCGATTCTTTCATATGCGCTCTCTTCATATTTTCATGGCAATGGATATATTAGTGCCTATATTGTTGGAATCATTCTTGGAAATATTGAAATTGATGATAAGAAAAGTCTTGTACACTTTTTTGATGGTGTTGTTGAACTTTTTCAAATGTTTTTGTTTTTCTTAATTGGCTTACTAGCATTTCCATATCAAATGCCTACACTTTTTCTCGACTCTTTGCTCATTGCTCTTTTTATGACAATTATCGCAAGACCTGTTATTGTATGGATCATCATGAAAGTTTTTTAACGTCCATCTCATCAAATTAAACTTGTTCGTTTTGCTGGATTACGAGGAGCCACTTCAATTATTTTTGCTATCATGATCACCGTTTCACCAACAATAGACGATTTGACCCTAACAGAATTTATTATTGATAAAAATCAGCAACTGATTATTCCATCAAGAGATGTTCAACTTTTAGATCAAGATATTGTTGTTATTGCTCATAGTAGAAAGTAACAGAATAACATCTATTCGCATAACCTATAAAGAGGTGAAAACATGTTATCTTTACTTGAAGAAATGCCCTTTCTTATTTTTATTGGTGCCATTATTTTTAATTGGCTTTCAACCTTTTTAGGTGCGAGTCTTGTCTATATGACTCACAAAGAAAATCAAAATCTTGTTTCTGTAGCATTAGGAAGTAGTGCTGGTATTATGATTGCAGCTTCCTTCTTTTCTTTAATTTTACCAGCTATGGATTTATTAAAAGACTATAGTCGATGGGCTTTACTCATTATACCCTTTGGCTTTTTCTGTGGTGTTCTCTTTTTGACATTATGCGACCATTTTCTGCCACATGAACATATGATGTCTCATGAGCGAGAAGGTATCAATGCTAAACTCTCACAAAATCAGTTATTGATGCTAGCAATGACATTGCATAATATTCCTGAAGGACTTGCTGTTGGTGTGGCATTTGCCTGTGCTAAGCAAGATATCATTCCTGCTCTGATTTTATCAATTGGCATTGGTATTCAAAATTTCCCTGAAGGAACAGCAATTTCCCTACCCATGCATCAATATGGAAAAAGTAAATTTGTTGCTCTTATGTATGGCCAATTTTCGGGAATTATTGAAATTCCATCAGCAATCATCGGATATCTATTTGCATCAACGATTAATAACATTCTTCCCTTTGCTTTAAGTTTCGCAGCTGGAGCAATGTTATTTGTATGTGTCGAAGATATGATTCCTGAAGCCTCTTGTAAAAATCGAATTGATATTGGTGCTATTGCCTGTATGTGTGGTTTTTTAGTCATGATGGTTCTCGATATAATGCTTTCTTAACTATTCAATTTTTATCAATTGTATGAAAACTTGATGGTATAATAAGAATTAAATTTCTTTTTTAGATTTGTGTTGACAAATAAAAAACATTAATTTATCATTAAACATATAATTATAAAAACAAAAAGCATTGATGTGACATAGTAAGAATTTCTGCGACATAAGAGATATTGTGGTTGGTGTAAACAATACGATGGGAAATTTTGAATTCACCACGGAGCTGTTATTCTGACAAGGAATAAACGGGGTCATAACGTTATTTATGAAAGGTTGTATAACTTATGAAGGTTAATATCTGTGAAGATTTAACAAACTGAGGTGGTACCGCGATCACTCGCCCTCTATAGGGTGAGTTTTTTGTTTTTATAAAAATTTTAGGGAGGAAAATGAACATGAAAAAATTAGTTGTAAGTTTGCTTGCATTAGGTTTATTGTTAACTGGTTGTGGTTCACAAGGTAGCAATGATGCAGAAGCAAAAGATTTAACAAAAGTGAAAATTGGTGCTGTTCAACTAGCACAACATCCGGCTTTGGATAAAGCTTATCAAGGATTTAAGGACACTTTAGTAGAAGCTGGGGTTCCTGAAGGAAATATTGATTTCCAAAATGCCAGTGGAGAGGCCGCTAACTGTCAAACAATTGCTGAGAAATTTGTAAATGATGGAGATGATTTAATTTATGCTATTGCGACAGATGCATTAATTGCTGCTGCTAATAAAACATCAACAATTCCTGTAATTGGTGCTGCTGTAACTAACTTTGAGGAAGCAAAAGTCGTAGAATCTAATGAAAAACCAAATACGAATGTAACTGGAGCAAGTGATATGAATCCAGTTGCTGAACAAATGGATTTATTAAAGAAATTAGTTCCTGAAGCTAAAAAAGTGGCTATTTTCTATTGTGGTGATGAAGCAAACTCAATTTATCAAGGAAATATTGCAAAAGAAGCCGCTGAAAAAATTGGTTTAGAAGCAACAATCGTAACTGTTCCTAATGATTCTAGTGTTGTTCAACAAGTGACTGAATCTTTAATCGGTAAATATGATGCTGTTTATATTCCTACTGATAACTTATTAGCTGCTAATATGGCAACTGTAGCTCAAGTTACAAATGCAAATAACTTACCATGTATTGTTGGTGAAGAAAGTATGTGTACAAATGGTGGTTTAGCAACTTTAAGCTTGGATTACTATACTGTTGGTGTGAACGCTGGTAAACAAGCTTTAGCCATCTTAAAAGGTGAAGCAACTCCTCAAGAAACACCAATCGCATTTATTGAAGGAAAAGATTGTAAATATTTTATTAATAAAAAAGTTGCTGAACAGTTAAATATTGAAATTCCAACTGATTTAGACGCAACGATTATTGAATAGGTGTTATTATAATGAGTCTATTATTATCATTACAAGGTGCAATTGGTCAAGGCATTCTTTGGGGAATTATGGCCCTAGGAATTTATCTTACATTCCGTATTTTAGATATTGCTGACCTTTCTGTTGATGGAAGTTTTGCAACAGGTGGAGCTATATGTGCAATTGCCATTACACATGGAATCAATCCTATTTTCGCTATTATACTTGCTACTTTATCAGGCTTTATGGCTGGATTTATTACTGGTTTCTTACATACAAAATGTAAGATGCCAGCTATCCTTGCTGGAATTCTGACTCAATTATCACTGTATTCAATTAACTTAAGAATTATGGGAAAAAGTAATATCCCTTTGTTACAATCACCAACAATGTTTAAACAATTAGCACAAATTTTACCTTTAACTGCAAATTGGATCACAATTATTATTGGTTTGTTGTGTAGTCTTCTTGTTATTATTGGGATTTATTGGTTTCTTGGTACAGAATTTGGTTCTTGTTTAAGAGCAACTGGAAATAACGAAAACATGATGAAAGCGAATGGTGTTAACACAGACACTACAAAACTATTTGGTCTGATGTTAAGTAATGGTTTAGTTGCGATGAGTGGTGCTCTCGTAACACAACAACAAAGTGTTGCTGATGTTAAAATGGGAACAGGTGCCATCGTTATTGGACTTGCTTCTATTGTTATTGGTGAAGTCATTTTTGGTAAAAAAGCTGGCTTTAAAACAAGATTGGTTTCTATTGTTGTTGGTTCAATTATTTATAGAATAATTATAGCAGTTGTTCTTCAAATGGGATTGAATACTGATGATTTGAAACTTCTAACAGCCCTTATCGTTGCCATTGCCTTAACTGTTCCAGTTATGATCGATAAGCGTAATCAAGTTTCTATGTATAAAAAATTAACTGGAAAGGATCTTGATCAAAATGCTTAAATTGCAAAGAGTTACAAAATCATTTAATGTTGGTACTGTCAACGAAAAGTGTGTCTTAAAACATGTTAATCTTGAACTTGAAGAAGGGGATTTCGTCACTGTTATTGGTGGAAATGGTGCAGGAAAAAGTACAATGTTAAACATGATTGCTGGTGTTTATCCAATGGACAGTGGGATTATTACTCTAAATGGTGAAGACATTTCACTTTATCCAGAATTTCAGCGTGCCAAATTGATTGGACGTGTCTTTCAAGATCCAATGATGGGAACTGCTGCTGACATGCAAATCATTGAAAATCTTGCCATTGCGAAACGTCGTGGTAAAAAACGAACACTTCGTTGGGGTGTGACAAGGGAAGAAAAAGAAGAATACTATCAAGCAGTTAAATCATTGGGACTAGGTTTGGAAGAACGTCTCACAACAAAAGTTGGTTTATTATCAGGTGGTCAACGTCAGGCTTTAACATTATTGATGGCAACACTTCAAAAACCAAAGCTTTTATTATTGGATGAACATACAGCAGCTTTAGACCCTGCAACTTCTGCTAAAGTTTTAAGTCTTACAAAAGACATTATTGAGAAGGAGCATTTGACAGCTCTTATGGTGACACACAATATGAAAGATGCTATTGATGTTGGAAACCGTTTAATTATGATGTATGATGGGCATATTATTTATGATGTCAAAGGAGAAGAAAAGAAAAACTTAACAGTTTCAGATCTTCTTAAAAAATTTGAAGAAGCAAGTGGCGAAGAATTTGTTAATGATAGAATGTTATTAGGTTAGAAAATTCTCCGTTTCAAAAAAGTCAACCATAAATATCTTGGTTGACTTTTTCAATACCTTATCTACATTTATTTCAATCTTCTTTTAGATTTTGGTGTTGGACATTCATTATACATTGCTTTCAATAAACCAGACAAATAATCTTGATCATCCACCTCATCAACTAATAACATTTCTTTTGCTCCCTCATAAGGTTGCTCATAAGAAACAACTCGCATATAGGCAAGTGCTGATTTTACAGGCTTCACAAGAAATCTATCATCATATATACCACCAATAATTTTACCACGATAATAAATAATAAATTCACCCATCATCGCACGATATGTAATGTCCCCACATTGTGATAACTGTCCTAAAATAAATTGTAAATATTCTTGACTTGAAGCCATATTTTTACCTCCAAATCATATCATATGTGCTGTAATAATTGTATAACTATGAGAATTGATTGTTATCTTTATGTGATCAATCTCACAGTAATAATTTTTACCTTTTTTATAAATATGACATTTTTCCTTTAGAATCATGTTTTTACAATATTCAACAACATCCGGTGTTGCTATTCTAATATTCCTTTTTATTCTCTCAATACCCATTTCTGTCGTGTGAATCCTCTCTATATGATCAAGCAATACTTCTTTATACTCCATTTTTTGATTCTCCTTTACGTTTTACACATATCGTAGCTAATCACTGCCACTTATCTGAGTCAATAACATCAGCATATTTCCCTAATATATAAATTATAATATAATTTTATCTCATGAACAAGTTTGCTATACATTTTCATCAAAAAAAGTACATTAGGCTTGAATGCAAAAGTAAATTCCCGTTTTAAGTTTAGCGGGAATTTACTCCTGCAAACATGTTATAATTTTACAGTCTTCTCATTATTATTGGATTTTTTATGAACAAACATATGTCTGCTGCTGATAGAGAATCTATTTTAGAAGGTTTGAATGATAACCTTTCTTTTTCTGCTATCGCTAAAATAATCAATATGGATAGAACCTCTATCTTCAAAGAAATTAGAAATCATCGCATCAAAAAGGAATCTCTTGATCCCTTTAGAAAAAAATGTAAAAATCTCAGAACCTGTTCAATCACACGATTTTGCCCTCATGTCAACTGTCATGACACTCTTTGCAGAACATGTAAAAACTGTATTTCTGTCTGTCATGATTTTGTTTTGGATATTTGTGACAGACTTTTGAAACCTCCTTACGTGTGTAATGGCTGTCCCAACAGAACCTATTGTCACAGGCCTATAAAATATTTCTACAGGCCTTCTGCTGCTCAAATCTCTTATGAACAGACTCGTTCTTCTTCAAGAGAAGGCATCAATATTACAGAAAATCAGTTAAAGGACCTTGATTCTCTCATCAGTCCTCTTGTGTTGAATAATGGTCAGCATCTTTATCACATTTATATGACACATGAAGATCAGATTCCTGTTTCTCTAAGGACTCTTTATGATTATATCAATAAAGGTTATTTTCAATGCAAAAACATCGATCTCCCTAAAAAGGTTTCATATAAGCCAAGGAAAACACATACCAGAAAAAAGATCAATCAGTCAAAACTGCGACAAAATCGTACATATGATGACTATCTCAAATATATGTGCGAGCACAGTTATGCCCATGTCATTGAAATGGATACCGTAGAAGGCTTAAAAGGGGGTCCATTACTTCTTACACTTCATGCAGTGAGAGAAAACTTTCAAATTGCACATCTTATCCACAATAAGGAAAGCAGGAACATCAAACCTGTTTTTGATCTTTACAGAGAACGATTCGATGATGATAAACTGTTTGTACAATTTTTTGAAGTCATACTGACTGATAATGGAAAAGAATTCAGTGACATATTATTTTTAGAAAAACTTGGGATTCATGTTTTTTTCTGTGATCCAAACAGATCGGATCAAAAAGGGTCGTGTGAAAAGAATCATGAATATATACGATATTATATTCCTAAGGAAACTTCATTCTCATGGATAAGCATGAGAGAAGTTTGGTTAATGATGTCACATATCAATTCAATAGTTAGAAAAAGTCTTAATAAAAAATGCCCCTATGAAGTCGTAGAATACTTTTGGGGCAAGGCTGTACTAGAAGCGTTCCACATATTCTATGTAAAGCCAGAAGAAGTAATATTTAATAATAAATTATTTGATAAGAAAAAATAACGAAGAAAGGAAATAATGAGAAGACATCCTGACTGGGAATTTAGCTCTGCAAATCATCCTTTCTACAGAATTATTTTATATTACTTCATATACATTATAAAACAATTTCCTAAAAAAGAAACAATAAGGGTAAAAACAGGCAATTTGAAAGAATAAATTCCCGGAAAACGGGAATTTAGTTCTGCAAAATCGGGAATTTACTTTTTCATTTTAGCAAAAAGTACATTACTTGCTTGACCTGCAAGTATGAACTTCATATGATTATTTTCTAATATAAAACAATTGTTCTTTTTCTTTCACACAATAAAAAATATCTCGATAATCATAAATACCCTCTTTTTTCAACAAATTGATTAACCATTGTTCATCTTTATTCATTTCTTTTAAAATTTCATCATTCAAAACACCATCACTAATCAATGCATCTGGCATATCTACTTGACTTTTTTGCTTTTCGATAACAGAAAGACTTCCATCTTTTTCCAATATTGCAAACTCTACCTCAGAAAGTGAACCAATTCCCTGCTGTCTTAAATGCTGACATAAGTCATCAACACTATAGTTTAAAGCTTTCATTTTTTCCTTATTTACTTTTCCTTGACATACAATATAAGTAGAATGACCTTCTAACAACTTTTCTAAAGACTTATAGCGCATAACCAGATATGAACATATTTTATCTAAAATAACAATAACCAAAACTGCTAAAGCACCTTGCCAAAACTTAATTTCTTCATCACCAATAGAAATTGTCATTAATTCACTAATAATTAAAAAGACTATTAAATCAGAAATACTTAATTTACTCATTTCTTTTTTTCCCAAAATTCTTAACATAAAAACCAAATAAAAATAAACTCCAAAACTTTCAATAATTATTTCTACATATTTCATAAAATAAACTCCATTTCATATAATATACAAGGAGGAAACTATGAAAAAAACAATACGTACTTATCTTTTGACTATATTATTATTTCTTATTCCCTTTGCTCTAATCTCTTTTATTTTAGCCATATTATCTTATTTCATGCAGACAAATGCTTTTGTTCTGGAAGTTATAATTCAAGTTATTTCTTATTTTTTGCTGATTGTTGCTGCTCTTTATTTTTCTTCACAGTTGACAAGCAGAAGATTAACCCATTGTTTTTTTATGAGTCTTTTTTATTTTTTATGCAGTTTATTAATTCATTTAGGAAATTTAAATTATTGGCACTTGTTTTTTAAATCATTAATCTTTATTGCTATAGGATTTTATAAAGAAATTAGACACAAAGATTGAAAGTAAAAATCAATATCATTCTTCAGATGATACAAAGAAACAGCAGATAGAAATCAACTGCTGTTTTCTTTTATATGAGAAAAGATAACACTGATAAACCTATTGAGTAGAATCATCATCAAGCATTTGAAATCTAAAAATTCTAACAGGGAATGAACTTCTTCCTATCATCTTATGTTTGTAAAACTTCTATGTTATATATTCAACGATATGATATCAGCAAACTCCTTTTTATACATGATGAAAATATTATCAAATATAACAGCATCCTTCTTCTTTATTTAAAAATACATTTCATAAAAAAGAAGAGTATTTTACAGCATGATTTTTATGTTTTCTCATACTTTAACCAAATAACACAAAATATAATAATATAATAAAAAAAGATGATTTTCATCATCTTTAAGAAAGATATTCGATCTTTAAAATTTTAACTTCGTAAGGTTCAGCAACCCCAACAGAAACAATTTCATTCACTCCGTGATCTAGAATTGCTTTTGCTAATGGAGATTCATTAGAAATCTTTCCATTCAAAGGATCAGTTTCAAATGTCCCTACGATTGTATAAGCTTCTGGTTCAGCATCTTTTTCAGATAAATCCAAAATAGTTACTGTCGCTCCTGGTTTTGCAACTGTATTATCTAATTGAGATTCATCAATAATTTGAGCATGTAAAAGCATTTGATCAATCTCTTTAATTCTCGCTTCAATATGTGCTTGTTTATCTCTAGCAGCATCATAATCAGCATTTTCTGACAAGTCACCTTGAGAACGTGCTAATTGTAATTCTTCAATAACTTTAGGTCTTTCAACATTAATTAATTGTTCTTTTTCTTTTTTAAGTTTTTCTACCCCACTTTGGGTTAATAAGACTGCTTGATCCATAATTATTCACCTCGTGCCTTATACTATATCATAAAAACATGAAAAATACTAGCATTAATCTACGATACTTTTTATTTTTGTCATTAACAAATCCACTGCCACTTTATTACTTCCACCTTCAGGAATAATAATATGTGCATATTTTTTTGAAGGTTCAATAAACTGTTCATGCATTGGACGTACTGTACTCAAATACTGATGACAAACTGAGTCAAGACTTCTTCCTCTTTCTTCCATATCTCGACGCAGACGCCTAATAAAACGAATATCACTATCAGTATCTACATAAACCAAAATATCACATAGATCTCTTATCTCTTTTTCGGCCAATACAAAAATTCCTTCTAAAATAATAACATCTCTTGCTTCAATAATTTCAGTTACATGACTTCTGGTATGTAACGTATAATCATATGTTGGCTTTTCAATCTTTTGTTTATTCTTCAATATCTGTAAATGTTCAACCAACAAATCTGTATCAAAAGCAAATGGATGATCATAATTCGTTTTCACTCTTTCTTCAAAAGCCATATGACTTTGATCCTTATAATAATCATCCTGCTTGATAATTTTCACCTTATGATGTCCTTTAAAATAATCATATAGCTGGTGCGCAATTGATGTTTTTCCTGAAGCACTTCCTCCAGCAATTCCTATAATGACAGCTTGTTCCCTCATTTGATAACCTTCCTTCCCATATCATGAGCCATTAATGGATAATTCACTTCTACATAAAGAATTTCCATTGGGTGATTTGCAACCTCAATCTTTTCCTTATCTTCATTATATAAATTTTCAACAACAAAGAAAAGATTTGAATGATGAGGAGAAAAAATTTCTATTTCATCTCCAACTTTAAAATAATTTCTTTGTTCAATCTTAGCCAATTTTGATTGGACATCATAATCCAAAACACGCATGACAAATTCTTGTGTGGGATGTTCATCACGCATATTAAACAATTGTTCTTCTTTCGTTGGATGTTCAAAAAAGAAACCATGACAAAAAGCTCTATTGGCAGCTTTCATTAATTCTTGACGATAACTTTCATCTTGCTTAAAATGATCAGGATCATCACAATAAGCATCTATCAAACGGCGATATGTTGAAACAACTGTTGCAATATAATGTAAAGATTTCATACGCCCTTCTATCTTAAAAGAATCAACACCTAATTCAATCAATTCACCAATATGATCAACTAAAGCCATATCCTTACTGGACATACTAAAAGGCATATCATCTTCTTGATTGCATAATTTTCCATGTGAATAAAGATCATAATACCATCGACATGATTGAGAACACCCTCCACGATTCGCATCTCGACGACTTAAATAGTTAGATAACATACATCTTCCTGAATAATGAATACACATAGCTCCATGAATAAAATATTCCACATCCACAGGAGCATATTTCATAATTGTCTTTAAATCATCATAAGTCACTTCTCGCCCTAAAACAACACGATCCATTCCCATCTGATGATAAAATTCAATTGCTTTCAAATTCAGTATTGATAATTGTGTAGAAACATGAACTTCTAACCTTAAATTCATGTCCTTTGCAATCATCATCATATATGGATCAGCAACAATAATAGCCGTAACCCCAATATCATCTAATGTCTGTAGATATTCTCTAATACCCTCCAAATTATCCTGATGCAATATAATATTACATGTCACATGTATACGAGCATCATATTGATTTGCAAAGTGAACAGCTTCACGAATATCATCAATTGAAAAATTAGATGCCTGAGAACGCAATGAAAATTCTTTTCCACCAACAAAAACCGCATCAGCTCCATACATAATAGCCACTTTTAATTTTTCTAAATTACCTGCGGGTGCTAATAACTCTGGCTTCTTGACAATCTTTCTTCTTCCATCAATGATTTGACTCACGTTTCTCATTATCCATCTTCCTCATATCTTCTAATTTATAAACAGTTTGATCAAATAAGAATCCTCTATCCAAAGGTGTTTTCAAACGATACAACAACCCCATATAATCCTTCACATAACGATTATAGGTCCCATTCTCATGACTCTTTAAAGCATCACTATAAAGTGATGCAATCTCAATAGCTTCTTCTTCCGTCATCATTAAAGTTTCAATATATAAATAATCAAAATCACACAAATGATTTAATAAATCTAACATATATAATCTTGTCTTTGAAAAAATATGTGTTCCCATTTCATCTTCATATACTTGAAATTGATAATCTGTATTTTTAGCCTGTAAAACAAGAGCCCCATCTATTGACTTATCAAAATCAATTCCTGATGCTTCTTGATAATTGCTTAATAAAGCGCGCTTACTTGCAGCAATATATTCAATACCATGAACCTGTAACATCAAAGGCATATGCACTTCTTTTTGGATAGTGACTTGTTCTTCTAAGGGAATGACTCTTGACAAAAAAGCACTCGTTATACCTTGAGACTGCAAGACATTTAATGTACAGGCATTTGTATTTAATGTTTCAGGAGCATACATCATGTCAAAATCATATTGATGTTCTTTGACAATCTGCAATACTCCAAAATCTTGAAATAATATGCCTTTAATAGATAGTAAAGAAAGAGCCTCAATAAAAGTCTCCACATCTTCTATCACATGTTGATCATATAAAGCATTGACTGCCACATAAAAATGACATTGTGAATATTTTTCAGTTATGTCTTTGATTTCTTCCAAAGTAAAAATATGGGAACAATGAAAAGAATATTGACATCCTAAAACATATGTCTTAATTCCCATATCAATATAATCATATAAACATTCTTGACGATTTAATGATAATACTATCTTCATGCTTGTCCCTTTCTTTTAATCACACAAATACCATCACCAATTTGATAATAGTCTACATCATAGTCTTCATGATTAAAAATCCAATCTTTAAATCTTTTAATCTTTTTCACCAATTGTTTTGTATTTCTATTTTTGATATGTTCAATATCAAAAATCATACCATGAAAATCTAAATTATCCACAATAACTATCCCCTCTTGTTTCACAAAAGGAACATATTTTTCAAAAAACTTTTGATATTGTGCTTTAGCTGCATCAATAAATAGACAATCATAAGAATGACACTTTAAATTTTTTGTATCAAATGTTAAAGCATCATCATGATAAATATGAATTCTTTCCTCTAATTGTCTTTCCTGAATATTTTGAACAGCTTCAAGATACCTTTCCTCATTTAATTCAATTGTTTCGACTGTTAACCCTTCAACATGTGAAACCATCATCATTGCTGAATAACCAATTGCTGAACCAATCTCTAAGCATGATAAAGCATGCATATTGTTGAGTTGTTCTATCAAAAAGAAAAGTCCTTCTCTTTGCATCACTGGAATATTTCTTTTTAATGCATCTTCTTCTAATTCTTCAAATGTTTTCATCTTAATTATACCATTTATACTTCTTTACAATTTCTTCATGTTCATCTAATGTCTTGCTGTAATACACTTTGCCATTTTCATCAGCAAAGAAAAATAAATCATCATGTTGAGTATAGTTTAAACACGCCTCCATTGTCACTTGAGAGATCGTGCTTATTGGACCTACAGGCAACCCAACATATTTATAAGTATTATAACGTGAGTCAATTTCTAAATGTGAATAGGTTACATTGACACCTGTTCTTTGCCATGCATAATTGACTGTAACATCACTTTGTAATCGCATGCCTGCCTTTAAGCGATTCATAAAGACTCCTGCAATCTTTGGGCGATCTTCATCAAATAAAGATTCTCTCTCTACAAGAGATGCAAATGTTAAAAACTGGTGTGGTGTCCAATTCATTTCCTTAATTTTATCTTGATAAGCTGAAAGCTTCTGATCCATCATATCTAAAGAAAGTTTTGTAACAGATTCGATAGTCGGATTTTCTTCTGTAATATAATATGTTTCTGGAAAAAGATAACCTTCTAAAGGATACATGATATCACTATTTAAAATACTTTGATCAATAAACCAATATTCATCAATCAATGATTTTAAATAATCCTGATCTGACCATTGTTTAAGGATATCTTCTTGTGATACATTTAAGACCTCTGCAAAAGACTGCGCAACCTCAGGAATTGTATTGCCTTCTTTAATTGTTAACTTTGACTTTAAAATGTATTCAAAATCTGGATTTTCAATAATTGAGAATATTTCTGGCAATGACATCGTTTTATTAAAGATATATGTATTCGCTTGTAAATTTGTAAAGTGATTTAATTTTAAATAAATCTTACCACATAACTTATTATTGACAAGACCAGCTTCATCTAAAGCATCTAGCATTTGTGTTGCATTTGTCCCTGGCTCAATACGAACAATAACTTCTTCATTTTGAGAAGAAACCGCTGATATGCCATGATGATAAAAAATAAATGCTGCAATCAATAAAACAGCTAAACACACTCCTAGGATCATAAAAATGGTTTTTTTATTTTTCATAAAACGTCCTCCATCTTTTTTATTATAGGTTATTTTACAAGAATTATCAATATATTCTCTATTTTGCTAAAAGAAAAACTGAACAAAATGTTCAGTCTAAAAACCTCTACCCTCAATTAAACAAACAGGTTCTCCAACCATATAACTAAAATGTGTTTCAAAAAGTACCCCTTTTTGTTCATTACGCTTTACCTCAAAGCTTTCCAATGTTCCACCCTTTTGTGAAGCAACAATTAACCAACGATCATTAATCAAAAGCATTGATCTTGGATTCTCATCAGTATCCATAAATTCTAAATTATAAAGTTTTCCTGTCTGTGCATCTACTTCAAAAACAGTTACTGAATCATGACCTCTATTAGAAACAAAAAGATAATCCCCTTTTTGAGTCATTAATATATCGCCTGCTAAATTTGCACAATCATATTCATTTTTATCATATGTATCAACTTCCTGCACAAAAGTTAGCTTATTCCCTTCAACAGCATATACAGCCACTGTATTAGATAATTCATTCAAAATATAACCAAATCTTCCATCAGGTGAAAAAACCATTTTCTTAGGACCACTTCCAGCTTTTACATGAAAGGAGTTTTCTTCATCTCTTTCTAAACGCCCTTTTTCACCTATTTTATAAAGAACAATTTCATCAGTTCCTAAATCACAAACAAAAAGTCTTTCTTTATTTGGTAGTATATCTATATAATGAGGATGTGCTTCTTCCTGACGCTTTGGTACTGGTCCATGTCCTTCATGTTTCAAAGTTTGAACGACCTTTACAATCTTTTGTTTTAAAATTGGAATTGTCACAACTTCACCATTATAATAATCTACTGCATAAGCACAAGTTCTTTCTTCATCAACATAACAATCCATGTATGTTTTTCCATGATCTGTTGCCTTAGATGCAAGCCCAAACTGCAAATCCATTGAAGCATATTGCCACAAACCTCCATCAGTACTACGTCCTGTTCCATTTTTATAACATGTGAATATGAAACGTTCTCTTTTAAAGAATGCTGTTGGATTAGCTGGTGACTTATAGAACTTTTTCTTTAAAAATTCACCATTATCAATATCAAAATGAAAAACATAAATTCCTCTTGTCATATCATTTCCATAGCTTCCAACAAATATTGGCTTAACATGCCTTCTTTTCATAAATACAAATCCCATTTTTCATTCTCCTTCATACTTTATTTATTATGTCATACATTTATGAATTCTCTATAAACAAAGAAAGGTAACATCCGTTACCCTTCATTTTTATGACAACAGCAATCGTGTTCCTTTTCATGACAGCAATCATGATCTCCTTCATAACACTCTTCACATTCATCGCTATCTTCTTCATCCTGAGCAACAAAGCTATTAAAAACTTCTTCTATCATATCCCATTCTTCAGGTGTTTCTACAGGATAGAGATTTCCTTCATCATCATAACTTGATGAATAAACTTGAGGTGATTCTTCTTCTGGATCAAAATACAACACATATTTCTTTCCATCTTCACCCTCAAAAGTAAATAAAACATCAAATTCCAATTCTTGACCTTGATCATCTATGACTTGAATTCTATTTGCATCCATAATTATCTCCTTTGACCATCTAAGTATCCTTGTAAAATTTGTACAGCAGCCATTTTATCAATCACATTTTTTCTTTTCTTTCGCGAAACATCAGCAAAAATCAATTGATTTTGAGCAATGACTGTCGTTAATCTTTCATCTACAAGAATCACTTCAACATCCATCATTTTTTCTAATCGTTCTTTGAAATCTATAGAAATTTGTGCTCTTTCTCCCAAATCTCCATTCATGTGTTTAGGCAATCCAAGAACAATTTTACAAATATGATTCTCCATCACAATTTCACGAATATGCTTAGCGCAATTTTTGTAAGCTCCCTCTGGAAAACGATATGTTTCAACTCCATGAGCAATCATACCTAAAGCATCACTCATTGCAATTCCACATGTTCTTGAACCTAAATCCAATCCTAGTATTTTTTCCACTACTTTGACTCCAAATAAAATTTAACTAATTCTTCAATAATCTCATCACGATCAATTTGTTGAATAATTGAACGTGCTCCTTTATGACTAGAAATATATGCAGGGTCATTAGAAATCAAATAACCTGCAATTTGATGAACAGCGTTATAACCTCTTTCATCCAAAGCCTGTGAAACAGTCATTAAATTAGAATGTATAACTTCACGTTTAATTTCTTCTGAATTAAACAAACGTGTCTGGGTAAAGTCTCTTGCCATAGCACATACCTCCTGTCTATATCATTCATATTACACTAATTTTAGGAAAATTGCTAGTAAAACCGCTTATAATACTGTTTTTATTTCGCTAATTGCATTTTCAATGTTTTCCTGTGAAGAACAACCACCTTGAGCAAAGTCTGGCTTTCCACCACCACGACCACCTGTGACAGTGTTGATCATCTTAATAAATTCGCCAGCTTTCTTTCCTGCTTTAACCATTGAAGGTGTCAATCCAACAAAGTATGACACTTTTCCTTCATATTCATTCACCAAAACAATCATTCCATGACTCAATTGATCTCTTAATTCAAAAGCCATTTGTTTAGCCGTTGCAGCATCTTTATTTTCACAGATATATAAGAATTGTACACCATGAATATCTTCAATATTCTTAGATTTTTCTTTTGCTTCTAAACTATTTAACTTATCTAAATATTGATCTCGTTCTTTTTTCACTGCATTTGCCTCTTCTACGAAATGAGTCACTTTTTCGATAATTTCATTCTTGTTTTTAATCTTCATCACATCACTTATTGTAGAAAGCATTTCTTCATTTTTCTTTAAAGCCATATAAGCTTTTTGAGCAGTCACCGCTTCAATACGACGGACCCCAGAACCCACACTTTCTTCACTCACAATTTTAAACAATCCTATTTGAGCACTGTTAGAAACATGACATCCACCACACAATTCCTTAGAGTAATCACCAACACTCACAACACGTACAACATCACCATATTTTTCATCAAATAAAGCCATCGCTCCAGATGCCATAGCATCTTCTTTACTCATAGATTGAATATCAACCGTCAACCCATTAAAAATTTGTTCATTGACTTGATCTTCAACTTGACGAATTTCAGCCTCACTCATCTTTTGTGGATGAGTAAAGTCAAAACGTAACCTTTCCTCATCAACATAAGAACCAGCCTGTGAAACATGTTCTCCTAAAATCGTCTTTAAAGCTTTCTGTAACAAATGAGTAGCTGTATGGTTATTTTGAATCAAAGCACGTTTACGTGTATCAACAGTTAATGTCAATGTGTCACCAACCTTGACACTTCCTTCTTTCACTTCAACGACATGTAAATGTTGCTGATGTGGAGCCTTGGAAACATAAGTCACATCTAATGAAGTTGTTTCATTTGTCATCATTCCTGTATCAGCACACTGTCCACCCATTTCAGCATAGAATGTTGTCTGATCTAAAATGATTTCCCCTTTATCAGTAATTTTATCACATTTCACTCCATTGACAAAGGTCGCAATGACCTGTGCTGTGATTGGAGTTGGATCATAAGAAAATATTGAAGGTGTATCAAATGCCATTAAATCAGGTTTTTGTGATGACATTGATTCTACATCACCACGAGCATTTCTCGCACGTTCCTGTTGAGCTTTCATTTCTGCTTTAAAGCCTGCTTCGTCAACACGAAATCCAGATTCTTCAGCAATTTCTACAGTTAATTCTAATGGAAAACCATATGTATCATATAATTTAAAAGCATCTTTGCCATCTAATTGATGAGCAGTTGTTTTCTCTAACATTTGATTTAACAGCTTTTCTCCATTAGTTAATGTCTTATGAAATGCCTCTTCTTCTTTCTTCACCAAACCACTCACATAATCAGCCTTAGCAGGTAAATAATCATAAAAATCTTTCATGATATCACTGACTACATAAACCAATTCATACATAAATGAATGATCAATGCCAATCTTCTTTCCATAACGTACAGCACGTCTTAAAATACGTCTTAATACATATCCTCTACCAGCATTATCAAACAAAGCACCATCACTTAATGCAAAAGTTACTGTTCTAATATGATCAGCAATCACACGATAAGCCATTTTATGATCTTCATATTTAACATTCGCCATCTCTTCAGTTGCATAAATAATTGGTAAGAAGAAATCTGTATCAAAGTTCGTTTCTCCTCCTTGAATAATACTGACTAATCTTTCAAGACCCATTCCAGTATCAATATTCTTTTGTGGTAGTTCCTTATAATCTTTTCTATCAATCGCTGGATTACAATCGTATTGAGAGAAAACAACATTCCATACTTCAATATAACGATCATTTTCTAACTCTTCAAAAAATAATCTTTCGCCTAATCCTTCAGGATCATATTTTTCTCCTCGATCATAAAAAATCTCTGAATCAGGACCACCAGGACCTTCTCCAATTTCCCAAAAGTTTTCATCTGTCTTTAAAATATGACTTGGATCAACATGACAAACTTCTGTCCAAATGCGATAAGCATCGTCATCATCTGTATAAACAGTCACATATAATTTTTCTTTTTCAAAACCAATCCATTGAGGACTTGTTAAAAATTCCCAAGCAAATGGAATGGCTTCTTCCTTAAAATAATCTCCAATAGAGAAATTCCCTAACATTTCAAAAAAAGTATGATGTCTTGCTGTTTTTCCAACATTTTCAATATCATTTGTACGAATAGATTTTTGAGCATTCGCAATACGATTGCACGCTGGTTTTTCACTTCCATCAAAATATTTCTTTAAAGCAGCAACACCCGCATTGATCCACAATAATGTGGGATCATTATGGGGAATTAAAGATGCTCCAGGTTCAATCATATGCCCTTTTGATTGAAAATAATCTAAGAACATTTGTCTCACTTGATTTCCAGTTAATTGTTTCATAATATCCTCCTTTTTAAATAAAAAAAGTCATTCCTCTTAAGGAACGACATTCATCGCGGTACCATCCTCATTCATAATCAGCAGATTATGCTCTCTTATCCTTAACGCAGATCATACGTTGATGTTTCCACCACTCTCCAAAGTAGCTTTCTTTATCATTGATTAGAAATTCCCACCAACCATTTCCTCTCTTAAAATCCTCTGATAAATACTTTTCTTTTTCATCGATTTACCGAATGTATTATAGCGAATATTTCTCTGAAATGCAAGTCAATATTACATGTGATTGATTTTCATAAAGGTCTTTATTTATCAATAACCTATGATAACTTCCCATTCTTATCACAAGTCAATGTGACAGTTTCATTTCTTGTTTCGACAGCAACACTTAAATAATATTTCTTAGCCGTTGCATATGCAATCGCTTTATTTCCTGACTTGGAAGCAGATTGCGATGTGATTTTCCAATTGGAATCATTGACAGATGTTTTCACAGAAGAAGACGTACATGTAGAAGATGAACCATCATACCGAAAAGTTCCTGTCACACTTACAGAAAATAAAATATGACCTGATCCATCTTTATAATTATTTGTCTTCGTTCCTGTTTTTGTCTGCATCGCATAAGTTGATATGTTCTCTGTAATAATGGTTTCTATATAAAGATCATCACTTAAATAAACCATACTTTTAGAACTGGCACAAACATTCACTGGTGCCAATAAACTTAAACAGGTTATTAAACTTAATAATATTTTTTTCACACTTATTCCTCCTCAGTAATAATGGTTTCAACTTCCTGAACAGAACTTTTATCAACATCATGATAAAGTTGATTTAATCTAAAAATAAAGAAAGCTCCCACACATAAAACAACGGCTATTATCACTATCACAAGTTTTTTTATCAAAGAACGCTTGTTCATTCTATGAATAATATATTGATTATCTAAATGTTCAAAATAAGAATTAAAAATTTCCTGTGCTGTACCAAATTCTTCTTCTAATATTTCTATAGTAAGATTTTCTTGACTTTCAGAAAATTCCTCAATTCTCATCTTTATTTGATTAAGATATTCTTTATCTGTTATATGATTTGCCTGAAATAGCTTTGTAATCTGATGATAATATTCTTCCACAAAATGACGATCCATAATTTTATTCACCCTCTTTATAATCAATCACATGATTGATCCCATCTATCATTGTTTGATAATCTGAAATAATGTCTTCCAAATATAATCTTCCCTTTTCTTCCAAGTGATAATACACTCTTATCTTACGACCAGCCACGATATCATAGCTCGAAATATATTCATTCTTTAATAAAGAATAGAGTATTGGATACATGGTTCCTTCTTTAATTTTGACAAGTCCCTTTGATAAATCATAAATCAGTTTGACCATTTCATAACCATAACAATCTTTAATTCGAAGAGCACTTAAAAGAAGCATATCCATTTTATAAAAACTGTTATTCTTTGCCACCACAATTCCTCCTATGAAAAGAGTACCACAAATATATAATAAATTCAATACCTCGATAAATTTAATATACCTATTGACAAAATCTCCATATATGTTAACATATAATTAGAAAGCGCTTTCTTACACTTCTTATATAAATCATAAAATATCATATGATTTATTTATCACGGATCTTTTTATGAAAAAAATCATACAACTGGAGGAGTTTATGAAAAAACTATTAATAAAATCATTAACTATATTAAGTCTTCTTGGTATTACAATGAGCGTGGTCAGTGCTCTTTCGACATATTCTTCATGTACCCTTAAAATAGGCCAACGCTCTGCGTCAACAGCATCTGTAGGTGTCAGTACTTCTGCTGAAGCTTATGGAATATGTTATTCTTATTCTGAAAAAGCATGCAACTTTTATGTGATGGCAGCTTGGACTGGTTGGCCTTATACATCAGAATATGCAACATCTATTTATCCAGGTAAGACAATTACGCACCTTGAACATCAAAGTCGCAATTCAAATTTTTATGTTCAACTGGAGAACTTGAGTGATGCAACTGGGTATAAAGCTCAAGCTTTTGGAAGTATCACAGCTAAATAAGTCTTTTGAATAAAATCATATGGATAAACAAAAAGACTATTTGTTGAAGTTATTGATATCGTATTCTGAAATATCCAAGTGAAGTATATGAAAGAATCATTTGGATATTTCTTTATCATATGTTTAAGAAAATCTCATGACTTTGTTTTTGATAATACAGTGAATATGCATTTTAAGCACAAATTTATAAAATAGAATTGAGATATGATGATATATAAAGTAAATAAGGATCTTGTATATTTTTTAATGGAAAGTGCAGATGATTCTTTTATAAAAATATATCTATAAGTCAAAAAAGAGTTATGTAGTGACAGATTTGTTGAAAAAATCAAAAGAGAAAAGCAATAAAGAAACACCTAAAAATTACAGTCAACAAATTCTATGGACAAACAGTTTTATATGAGAATATAACTGCATCGTAAAGCGTGAAAGACACCTTAGTTTTTAATAAAAACTTTCATTGATCATTTTGAAATGGGGAGGGAAAGCTCTATGATCCAAATTAATATATTTAAACAACACTTAAAATTATTTTTTAAAAGTCGTCTTCAGAAATATTGTATGTTGTTGATGTATTTGACAACGACAATTGGAATTGGTTTTTATTTATATTTTCCTTCTGATGTCTTTTTTACATTGACATTTGTTGTAAGATGTATTTTCTATGAATCATTTGTTTTTATGATAGTGTCCTATCTTTTTTTAAAAAAGGCTTATAAAAATAATCTTGATGAGACGATTCACGCTGTCTCTCATCACAATAATTTTTACTTTCTCAATGCTCTTGTTGTATTAACGTTTCTCCTTTTGTTGTATAACTTATACATTTTTATCTTATTATTTATAAATACGATGAAAACTGGTGAATATCATACACTCATAAATATTTTAAAAAGTCAATATCTTTTAAATGTGTTATTACCACAATATGTCTTTCTTCTCATCATAGCACTTATTTCATTAATCAAAAATTCTAAGATTTCTATTTCACTTTTTCTTGTTGTATCTGTTCTTATGAGCCCCTATATGGATACTTTAACATGGAGAGTACAACCTTCATTTCCAATCGATCAAATTATTCATTATATACATCTTCCTTTTGCATTATTTTTACAAAGTTCAATGTGGCCTATAGATCCATTATATGGAATGCAAAATGAACCTTATAAAATAGCTGCTGTTATATTTTGGATATTTCTTTTTATATTCATAATGATGACATTTTATCGTCATTCTCAGAGAAAAAGAATCCTTATTCTTCTTTCATCATTGCTTGTTGTAGGAAGCTTTTCTGCCATTTATATACCTCAAGACATTTTTAGAATAGATCAAAGATGGAATGGAACATTAGCTGATTCTAACTATTATGATATTGAAAACAGGTATCAGGAAAATATCTATACAAATCAAACGGTAGACTATACAATTCGTGATTATAAGCTAGATATCCAAATGAAATATATGTTAGAGGTTAATGGACAACTTCAGCTTCATTCTCCTCATAAGCAAAAAGATTTCGTTTTAACTCTCTATCATCAATATGATATTGACTTATTACAATCATCGCAAGATTTGACTTACAAAAGAGAGGGAGATTATATCTATATAAGATTTTCTGAAAATATTTCAGATGCAATTTTAAATATAAGTTATCATGGTTATCATAATCTTTATTTTTCTAATACACAAGGAGTCCAACTTCCAGGATTTTTTCCATGGTATCCTATGGCTGGAGAAAAGAGTGTCTATTTTAATAATGGATCGTCAACTCAATTATTGCTTGGCATAAATCCATATAACAAAATTGAAAAAGCATCATTTACTGTTCATTTAAACACTCCATATAATATTGTATGTAATCTTGACAAACAAGGTGATGATTATGTAGGGACAAGTGACAGTCTTACAATTATAGGCGGAAATGTTGCTGAATATGCTGACAATACATATCAAATTCAAAATTATTTTCCATATAATCATTCACCATATTATACTGCGCAAGATGGGTTAATGAATATAGAAAAAGATATGAAAACTCTCTATGACATGTTAACATTGCTTGATGTTGAATCCAGTGTACTCCGTCAAAAAAAAGTCATTGTATGTAGTCAATCTAATGCAAGGACACAAGTTCTAGGAACATATGCTGAGTTCGATGATTATATCATCATCACAAGTGAAACATATATATGGCAAAATTTTCTTAATTATCATATGGCTTATAGATTTGATATCAATCCAGAATTCTCTGATACGATTTTATCTTTTTTGTATTTTTCACGTGACTCTAAGGCAAAATTGATAAATGAATTGAAAAATGTTTTGAATAACAAAATTGAAAATCTTCAATTAGCTTCTCAAACGAATAAAGATGCAGAAGAAAAGTTAAAATTTGATATTGCATTATTAGATCAAATAAATCAAATGAATGAAGAAGAACAAAATGAATGGATGAAAGAGATTGGAAAAATAATAATAGGAGAAGATATTTATGGAAATTAAAGTGGAAAATTTAACTAAAAATTATCGAAAAAGAACGGTTATTGATCACATTTCTTGTATTTTAAAGCCTCAAAAATATGGACTCATTGGACCTAATGGGAGTGGAAAAACAACATTCATTCGTTGCCTTCTTCAAATTATTAACTATAAAGGAACAATTACATTTGGTGAAGAAAAGCAAAATAAACAGCTCCAAATTGGGTATCTTCCTCAAACATTCAGCGCATTTAAAGAATTGTCTGTTTATGAACAGTTAGAATATTTTCTCGTTCTTAAAAACATGACACAAAATAAAAACGATGAAATTGATCGTGTTCTTAAAATTGTGAACTTAGAAGACTATAAACACCAAAAAACGAATAGTCTCTCCGGTGGAATGATGAGAAGATTAGGTATTGCTCAAGCATTACTTGGACAACCAGATATCCTTATTTTTGATGAACCAACAGTCGGGCTTGATCCTGATGAAAGATTAAGATTTCGTGAAATTATCAATAATATTCAATTAGATATTCCCGTCATATTATCAACGCATATTATAGAAGATGTCTCACATGTTTGCGATCAAATCATTTTTTTAAAAAATGGACAAATAAAATACATCGGAGATATTCATATACTTCTTGAAAAAGCAAACGGGCATATCTATGAATGTCCTATAGAAAAATTTGATATCATAAAAGAAAAAATATTAAAGTTAGAAATCAAAGAGCATCAATTACGAATATTTTCATCATCAAATCTTAACTATCCGTTTCTAACAACTGTAAAGCCAACAATGGAAGATATATATCAGACAATCAATCAATCAAATGAAACAATTTTTTAAAATTAATATTTTTCATATCAAAACAAATAGATATGTCATATTGTATAGTCTGATATACATATATCTCGTCATTACTCCATTACTACTATCATTAAATCTTGAAACAGAAACGGGACTGTGGTTATGTTGTGATCATTTGCAAAAGCTCCTTCTCATTCTCTGTGTTTTCATGATGATACAACTTTTTAAACCATACATTGAGTTCGAATATAAAGATATCATTATATCTATAAATAAATCATTTAAATATTTGTATGTATTATTTGATTACATTTTTATACAAATATTACTGTTTCCTTTATATTGTCTACTTATTTATAAGAATATATTGCTTTTAGAATTTCTTTGTTATTTTATATTTCAAATATTTATAATATTTACAGTAACTTATTTGGTTTCTCTCATTTGTTCCTCATCACTTCTTACTTTAGGAATAGTGAGTATATATATTTTATTATATTCATTTCCACTTGCAGATGTTTCATTTGCAAATATGATGTTAAAAAATCCATTCCCTGATACTCAATACATTTTTTATGGGTTTTTAATATGTGTTTTTTCAATAACATTGAGTTATAGCATCGAAAAAATAATATACAAGTTTTTTCTTTAAAAGAAAGTAAGGTTATGAAAATATTCCATAAAATATGAAATATTCTCTTATTTATGAATTTATTTTCACCTATTTGATTCTTAATAAATTATCAATTACTCAAGAACACTTCCTATTCTATGAGTATGCATTTAAACTCATTATCTCTCATAGTATTTTGTTAAAAATAATGACATATGCTATTACATTTAATCAATACTAGCAAGTCAACAAAAAAAAGAAAGCATAATGAGATAATAGAACATCAAACAATGATATAGTAAAAGACAGTGTTTCATCACATTGTCTTTTTACAACAAGATTAAAGATATTTATAAAAACAACAGTATACTGGATATGGAAAAACTTTGACTTTTCATATCTTTTTTTATAGTCTCAGTAATATCTCATTTTTTCAGTCTGTTATAAAGATGACACGATTTGGTCATTTCATATACTGCTGATGAGACTCTCATGAGACCATTTTGAGACACATTTGAGACCTATCTGCATTTTTATATGCTATAATATCATCATACAGAATATGTGATACTAATAATTGCTTATTGAAAATAAATATGATAAAATAACTATAAGAAAACATTTTGTATGCGCCATAGAAATATATAAGATCTTTAACTATAAAAATAAATGTTAGGTGGTGATATAAAATGTGTTCAACAGTGATTGACAGACAGCTGGAAAATCTTCGG
>Ga0129308_1000836_pt1 | contig 39613 bp, 39 predicted proteins | sample L827metagenome_FD_94440 | JGI IMG/M metagenome (GOLD analysis project Ga0129308, IMG submission 94440) | Ring-tailed lemur group fecal microbial communities from Wisconsin, USA - L827 metagenome | ecosystem: Host-associated > Mammals > Digestive system > Large intestine > Fecal | place: USA... | reverse complement strand
TAGCGGCGGCCTGTAAAAGTAATGCGATTGGCGGACCATTCGATGCGTCTTGAGACGCTGGCCAGTAATAAGCCCTTTTAGGGCTGATGCAAACCACCAGTTTAACTGGTGGTTTTGATTGTTATGGTTACTTTTTCCCTTTTTCCTCCCAAAGCCCCAGGATTTGCTTGCGGTAGGCGGCCGCCGCCTGTTCGGTCTTGTTGTCCTGAAACTGGTAGTATACCCGGTCGCGGATTTCGTCCGGCAGGTACTGCTGAGGATAGTAGTGCCCCGGGTAAGGGTGCGGATACTGGTAGGTGAGGCCCCGCCCCAGCTTTTTGGCGCCGGAATAGTGGCTGTCCTTGAGATAGGCGGGGATGTCTCCGGTTTTGCCATTTTTCACATCGGCCATAGCCGCGTCGATGGCCAACACCCCGGCGTTGGATTTGGGCGCGGTGCATAAAAGGATGGTGGCGTCGGCCAAAGGAAGCCGCGCTTCCGGCAGCCCCAGCTGCAAAGCGCTGTCTACACAGGCCTTCACAATGGGAATGGCCTGGGGCCATGCCAAGCCGATATCTTCACAGGCAATACATAAAAGCCGCCGGCAGGGAGAGAGAAGATCCCCGGCGACCAGGAGCCTGGCCAGATAATGCAGCGCCGCATTTTCGTCTGAGCCGCGCACCGACTTGTGAAAGGCGGAAAGAATGTCGTAGTGGGCGTCGCCGTCCCGGTCATAGCGCATGGCGCTGCGTTGGCTCACCTGCTCTACTGCGTCCATGCCAATGCAGCGCCGCCCGTCCTGTACCGGAGCGGACAGCACGCACATCTCCACCGCGTTGATGGATTTGCGCACGTCGCCGCCGCAGCCCAGGGCAATGGCTTCCACGACGCCGTCTTCCAGCTCCAGCGGCGTTTGCTGTTCCTGCTCCAAAATGGCAAAAGCCCGCCGAACCGCCGCCTCGATATCGGCCGCATCCACCGGTTTGAACTCAAAAACAGTGGAACGGCTTAAAATCGCGTTGTAAACATAGAAATAGGGGTTTTCAGTGGTGGAGGCAATGAGGGTAATCTGCCCGTTTTCAATAAACTCCAGCAGCGACTGCTGCTGCTTTTTGTTCAGGTACTGGATTTCATCCAGGTACAAAAGCACCCCACCCATGGCTTCAAAGGTGCCCAGTCCATTGATAATTTCCTTAATGTCCGAAACGCTGGCGCTGGTACCGTTGAGTTTGTGCAGGGTCTTGCCGGTTTTTTGGGCGATGATTCTCGCTACTGTCGTTTTTCCCACGCCGGAAGGCCCGTAAAAAATCATATTGGTGATATGCCCCGAATTCACCATCCGCCGCAAAACGGCGCCGGGACCCAGCAGGTGAGCCTGTCCCACCACGTCGTCCAGGCTGTCCGGACGGATTCGGTCCGCCAGTGGTGCCGCCATAACAAATCCCCCTTTCCTGCGGAAGATCCGCGTATCAATGTAAATGTATCGATTTTTCTATTGTAGCAGTTTTTTGCCGGAATGAGAAGAACTTTTGTTTTATAACGATAATAATTTCCGCTCCCCGGCATTGCCGGAAAGCGGAAATTACAAACATTAATGCATTTGTCCTTTTTTGCGGAAAATGACCCAAAGAACAAACATTGCAGCAGTTCCCAACAGGTACAGGCCATAGAGAATCTGGGCGCCGGCTAACGGGAGCCCAAACGGGGTGCCGCACTCCGGATGGTTCAGCGCGTACCAGACAAAGCCCACAGCCAGTAAAACCAGTGCGATCCCACTCCATAAAAAGGCACGCCCGGCTTTTTTCTTTTTCATGGAGGGAAACCTCATTTTCTTTGTGCGCTTATTCGTACAGAGGGAATTTAGCGCAGGTCTCGTTTACTTCGGCCCGGATTTGATCGGCGGCATTTTCAAAATCGGTAGCCGCCAGATAGATCCAACGGGCAATTTTCTCCATTTCTTCTTTGCCAAAGCCGCGGGAGGTTACGTAAGGGGTTCCTACCCGGATGCCGCTGGTGACAAAGGGCTTCTGGGGATCGTCGGGGATAGCGTTTTTGTTCACAGTAATATACACCTCGTCCAGCCGGCGCTCCAGCTCCTTACCGGTGATGTTCATAGAGCGCAGATCCAGCAAAAGCAGGTGATTGTCGGTGCCGCCGCCGACCAGATCAAAGCCCTCCTTCGTCAGGCAGTGGGCCAGATGGGCGGCGTTTTCCACGATCTTCTTTTGATATTCTTTGAATTCCGGTTTCAGCGCCTCGCCAAAGCAAACGGCCTTGCCGGCGATAATGTGTTCCAGCGGACCGCCCTGGGTGCCGGGGAAAATCGCTTTGTCAATCTGCTTGGCCAGCGCTTCCCGGCAGAGAATCATGCCGCCGCGGGGGCCGCGCAAGGTCTTGTGGGTAGTGGTGGTGACCACGTCGGCGTAAGGCACCGGCGACTGATGCAGCCCGGCCGCTACCAGACCGGCGATGTGGGCCATATCCACCATCAAATAAGCGCCGCAGGCGTCGGCCACTTCGCGGAATTTGGCAAAGTCGATGGCGCGGGCGTAAGCGGAAGCGCCTGCCACAATCAGTTTGGGTTTATGCTCCATCGCCAGCCGCATCAGCTCATCGTAGTCGATGGTGCCGGTTTTGGCGTCTACACCATAAGGAACGAATTGAAAATAGGTGCCGGACATGTTTACCGGCGAGCCGTGGGTCAGATGGCCGCCGTGGGCCAAGTTCATGCCCAGCACCGTGTCGCCGGGTTGGATGAGCGCGAAGTAAACCGCCATGTTGGCCTGCGCGCCGGAGTGAGGCTGTACGTTGGCGTGCTCCGCGCCGAAGAGCTTTTTCGCCCGCTCAATGGCCAGGTTTTCCACCTTGTCCACGCACTGGCAGCCGCCGTAGTAGCGCTTGCCGGGATAACCCTCGGCGTATTTGTTGGTGAGAACCGATCCCATGGCCGCCATGACAGCCGGCGAGACCAGATTCTCAGAGGCGATCAGTTCAATATTTCTTCTTTGGCGGGCCAGCTCTTCCTGCATGGCACTGCCCAATTCCGGGTCATACTTGGCCACAAAGCCGATGGTATCCAGCATATCTGCATACATGGAGATCATCCTTTCTTTTTGGGAAACCTCGGCGGAAAGCGCCTGCGTTTTCCGCCGCCGGTTTTTTTATTTTCTTTTTCTTTTATTATAATGACACAAACAAAGAAAATCAATTCTTTGTGTATTTTATACTGGAATCAAGCAAAAAGAAGCCGATATCAAAATTTTTATTCCCGCACGTAGCGTTTTGGAGCCTTGGCGGGTGTTAAAGGTAGAGGAGGGAGAATATGCGGCAGGAGCAATCATTGCGTACGAATGATGGTGCTGAAGATGTGATCCGACAATATGCTACCATGGTGTACCGGCTGGCGTTTGCCCGATCCGGGACAAAAGACGATGCGGACGAGATCTTTCAAGAGGTGTTTTTCCGTTATCTGAAAAACCAGCCGGTATTTGAAAGTGAAGAACACTGCAAAGCATGGCTGATTCGGGTTACGATCAACTGTTCCAGAAAGCTGTGGAGCAGCGCCTGGCGCCGGAGGGTGCTGCTCGTGGAGGAAGACTTAGCCTTTGAGAGCAAAGAAACGGCCGATCTTTACCACGAGCTGCAAAAGCTGCCGGCAAAATACCGGCAGGTGATTCATCTGTATTATTACGAAGATTTGAAAGCAGAACAGATCGGCAAAATTTTAAACCGAAAACCTGCTACGATTCGCACACAGCTGACCCGCGCGCGAGCCATGCTGCGCGATTTTATGAAGGAGGAAGACGATGTTTAAAGAGACCTATCGGCGGCTTAACGATATCATCCAACCGGACAAGGCGCTCGTTGCTGCTGTGCTGGCGGGCGGGCAGCGAAGAAAAAGAGGGGCGAAACAGCCCTTTGTCCGGCTAAAACCTGCGCTGATTGCAGCGGCAATTTGCCTTTGCCTGGTGCTGACGGTTCCGGTTTTGGCTGCGAGCGTGGAGCCGGTTTATGAACTGATGTATTTGGTAAGCCCGTCGGTCGCCCAGTTTTTCGTACCTGTGCAAAAATCCGATACAAACAACGGGATCAAAATGGAGGTGGTGTCGGCAGATATCCGCGGCGATACAGCCAGAATCTATATTACCATGCAGGATCTTATCGGCGATCGTGTTGACGAAACCATAGATTTGTACGATAGTTACGACATTCGCCTCCCCTTTGACGGCACAGGCTTTTGCGGGAAGGTGGGTTACGATCCCAATACCCGGACAGAGACCTTTCTCATTACCATCAAGACGGACGGGCAGAAGATTGCGGGAAAGAAAATCACCTTTTCCGTAGGGATGTTTTTAAGCGATAAACACGTCTATGATGATATCCAAATCCCGGTGGACCTTTGTACGGTTTCTCAAAATCCGAAAACCCAGACGGTGGAAGTTTTCGGCGGGGGCGGGGAGGATTTCGAAAAGGTTATCGATTTGCATGGCCGGGGTCAGGCGCAGGCTATGGTGCCGGGCGATGAGGAGGCATCTTTCCCGGTGAAGGGAATTGATTTGACTGGTGTGGGATATGTGGACGGAAAACTCCATGTTCAGATGCAGATGAAAAACAGTCTGGACAACAGTAATCATGGCTACTTCTATCTGAAGGACGCCGACGGGAACCGGGTATTGTCCCGCTATTCCTTTTCCTTTCGGCAAATGAAAGAGCAGGAGGGGCAAATAAGTTATTGCGAGGATGTGTTCGATGTTCCCTATGAGGAACTTTCCGCATATCAGCTGTACGGATATTTTGTCACTTCCCAAAAGAAAACCGAGGGCGGCTGGCGCGTTACGTTTTCGCCCGAAAGCCAGCAGTCAAAGGATTGATAAAACGAAAAAAGGCAGGGATTTTCCCTACCTTTTGTTTTTATAAAATCCGCGCCAGAATGGAATTGGAAAGCAAAAATCCCTCCGGCGTAAAGAAAAGCCGCCCGTTTTCTTCTTTCATGTACCCGGCGCCGATCATGGGGCGGGATTTTTGCCAAAGGCCGTTCCAGTCGTAATCCGGATAAGCGGCGGCCGTCTCTTTGCGGTCGATGCCCTGACAAAGGCGCAGCCCTAAAAGCGCCAATTCCTCCGGGCCGCCGCCGGGCCCGTCATCCTGTAAAAGCAAAAGGGGGTCTTCCGCCGACAGGAAGCTGCCCAGATCCCCGGGAAAAAAGAAGCGCTGTCCGGCCATCAGGCTGTGGGCCGCCGGGCCGAGACCCAGATATTCCGCGCCCAGCCAGTATTTGCAGTTGTGGCGGCTGTGAAATCCCGGTTTGGCAAAGTTGGAGATTTCGTATTGGCAAAATCCGTGCCGCGCCAAAGCTTCCACCGCCTGCAAATAGCGTTCGGCCTGCTCGTCCGGGTCGGGACAGCGGGCCGCCACCCCGTTTCTGTCAAAGGGGGTGCCTTCTTCGATTTTGAGCAGGTACGCCGAGATGTGCGTGATACCGGTTTCGGCGCAGAATCCGATGGACTTTTCCACCGATTGCGCCGTTTGTTGTGGAATACCCAGCATCAAATCCAGCGAGATGTTGGAAAATCCCGCCGCCTGCGCATGGGCCACTGCCAGCGCCGCCTCCTTTGCCGTATGCCGCCGGCCTAGGATCCGAAGCTCTTCTTCGTCGGCGGACTGCATGCCGAAAGACAGTCGGTTGACCCCGGCGGCGAACAGACCCCGCAGCGTTTCTTCCAGTGTGGAAGCAGGGTTTGCCTCCAGCGTGATTTCGGCGTTTTGTAATCCGAAATGCCGCCGCGCCGTACTGACAATCCGCTCAATGCGCCGCGCGCCCAGCAAAATAGGAGTGCCGCCGCCAAAATACAACGTATCCGCCCGGCGCTGCCAGCGCTCGGCAGAAGCTGCTAGCGCCCGGCAGATTTGTTCGGTATAAGCGTCCATGAGGCTTTCTTCGGCCTTGACCGAGTAAAAGTTGCAGTAGGGGCACTTGGCGGCGCAGAACGGCACATGGATGTAGACACCGGGATTTGTCTCCCGGATCAGGGTTTCGTACCGGCTCATTTTACTGCCCTCGTGGCGAAATATTTGGCCGAATACCGGCAGATGAGATCGTCGTCCACATCCTCGTAAAAGCCGGTGATGGCAAATCCTGCCGCCGTCTGCCCGCCGATGAGCGATTCCAGCGTGTGGCTGTACTGGATGGTTTCTTTATTTTGCAGTACCTGTGAAACCTGCTCGGGACTTAACTCATCCAGCGAGCAGAACGGCAGGCGGTTGGATACGGTAAAACGGTTTTGATCCCAGTCCGGCCCGTCGAAGATGTAGACAAACGGATTGGTGGCGCCGAACAAAAAGCTGCCGCCTTTTTGGAGCACCCGGTAGGCTTCGTCAAAAACCGGCTGCACCTGGGGAATATAGGTTACCGATACCGGGCAGAACACCAAATCAAAAGCACTGTCGGCAAAGGAGGACAAATCCCTCATATCCCCGCGGACGATCTTCAAAGGCAGCTGTTCTCTTTGGGACACCAGCCGATCCTGGGTCAGCTGGGCTAAAGAATTGTCGAACACGGTTACATCCGCGCCGGCCGCCGCCAGAATCGGCGCCTGCTGGCCGCCGCCGCAGGCAAGGCAGAGGATTTTTAATCCGGCCAGGTTTTTGGGGAACCAATCTCTCGGAACGGGTTTTTTGGCGGTGAGCAGAATGGAAAAAAGCCCGGCCCGCGCCGCCTCAATTTCTTCATGTTCGACCGGCACCGTCCATTGGCTGGCGTTTTTCACATGATTGTCCCACGCTTGGGCATTGTGAGCAATCACATCGATAGTAGTCATAGAAAATCCTCCTTTTCAGGGATGTTCCGGCTTTTGTGTGCCGGACAAAAAGGCCGCGGCAGAATCTGACGCGGCCTGACTTCATAAAAGCTAATCCAGTTTGAGCACGGACATAAACGCTTCTTGGGGCACCTCCACCGAGCCCAGCTGGCGCATCCGTTTTTTGCCCTCTTTCTGCTTTTCCAAAAGCTTCTTTTTCCGGGTGATGTCGCCGCCGTAGCACTTGGCCAAAACGTCCTTGCGCATGGCCTTTACCGTTTCCCGGGCAATGACCTTGCCGCCGACCGCCGCCTGAATGGGCACCTCAAACAGCTGGCGCGGAATATGCTCTTTCAGGTTTTCCGCCATCTTGCGGGCGCGGGCATAGGCTTTGTCCGCATGGACGATGAAGCTTAAGGCGTCCACCATCTCGCCGTTGAGCAGAATATCCAGCTTAACCAGTTTGGAGGGCTGATAGCCATCCAGCTCGTAGTCGTAGGAGGCATAGCCCTTGGTGCGGGATTTGAGTGCGTCGAAAAAGTCGTAGACGATTTCGTTTAAGGGCAGATCGTAGTGTAGTTCCACCCGGTCGGTGTCCAGATACTTGGTGTCTTTGTAAACGCCGCGCCGCTCCTGGCACAGCTCCATAATGGAGCCGATGTACTGGGCCGGCGTAAAAATGCTGGCTTTCACGTGCGGTTCTTCCGCCGAAGCGATCAAGGACGGATCCGGGTAGTTGGTAGGGTTGTCGATGGTAACGGTCGTACCGTCGGTCAAATGGATTTTGTAAATAACGCTGGGGGCGGTGGTAACGAGATCTAGGTTAAATTCCCGCTCCAGCCGCTCCTGGATAATTTCCATGTGCAAAAGCCCCAGAAATCCGCAGCGGAAGCCGAATCCCAGCGCGATGGAGGTTTCCGGCTCAAAGGAAAGCGATGCGTCGTTCAGCTGTAATTTTTCCAAGGCGTCCCGCAGGTCGGGATAGCGGGCGCCGTCCGCCGGGTAGATACCGCAGAACACCATTGGCACCGCTTTGCGGTAGCCGGGCAACGGTTCGTCGCAGGGGCGGTCGCGTAAGGTTACCGTGTCGCCGACAGTAGTGTCGCGCACATTTTTGATGCTGGCGGTCAGATACCCTACCTGACCGGCCTTCAGCTCACCGCAGGGATTGAGAGTGGTGGCGCCCATGGTGCCTACTTCCACCACCGAGAATTCGGCGCCGGTGGCCATCATGCGAATGGCGTCACCAGTGCGCAGGGTACCTTCTTTTACACGGATATAAACGATTACACCTTTGTAACTGTCGTAGTAGGAGTCAAAGATCAGCGCCTTGAGCGACGCGTCCGGGTTGCCGGAGGGAGCGGGGATATCGGTGACCACCCGCTCTAAGACCTCTTCAATGTTGATGCCGTTTTTGGCCGAAATGCGCGGCGCGTCCAGACAGGGGATGCCAATCACATCCTCCACTTCGTGGGCCACCCGCTCCGGGTCGGCGGCGGGCAGGTCGATTTTGTTGATGACCGGTACCACCTCCAGATCGTGCTCAATGGCCAGATAGGTGTTAGCCAGGGTTTGAGCCTCGATTCCCTGGGAGGCGTCCACCACCAGCAGCGCACCCTCGCAGGCGGCCAGCGAACGGGATACCTCGTAGTTAAAGTCCACGTGTCCCGGGGTGTCGATCAGGTTAAAGTCATAGACCTGACCGTCTTTGGCGGTATATTGCAGGCGAACGGCCCGGGCCTTGATGGTAATGCCCCGTTCCCGTTCGATGTCCATGTTGTCTAAAAGCTGTTCTTCCATGTCCCGCTTGGCCACGGTACTGGTCAGCTCCAGAATCCGGTCAGCCAAGGTGGATTTTCCATGGTCGATGTGGGCAATGATGCAAAAATTGCGGGTATGCTCCAAAATAGGGTCGATCTGCGCCAAACTGTTCACCTCTGTATTCTCTTTCCCAAGTCGTGGATAATTAAAATCAGTATAGCATATTTCTCGGCCGGGTACAACGAAAAATCTTTGGGTTATATGCCGTCTTTTTCGCCATAATAGAGGCAGTAAACCGTTTCCCCCTCAATGGTTCGCCCGTCCGGGCAAAACCGAGCTTTTCATATCATGCGCGGGCAGCATGGTTGTCCGGCTCAAAGCTGATGTAAACCCGGTGGAGGGATAAATCTGCCATAATACGCTGCAACACGCCATGCAAAATTGCCTCGCCGAACCCTTTTCGCTGGCAGTCCCGGTCCGCCATCAGCCGCCGGATCCAGATTCCCCGTCTGCCCGGTCCGGGCAGTACATGGCAAAGCCCACCGCTTGATCGTTGTCGAATGCCGCCAGTGCAACGCATTCGGGATATACTTTTGCCTGGGCGATAGAGTAAAGATTGGATGCGACAAATTTGCTTTGTTCCAGCGCGGCCTGAAGAGCGATAACCGCTTCAAAGTTTTCCGGGCTGATCGGTTCCAGGCGTATCATAGAAATTTCCTCTCTGTTTCCAATCTTTTTTCATCATAGCATATTTTTGTTCGGTACGCTTGCTTTTTTCTGCCAACCTGATATAATAAATGACTCACCGCGGCTGGAAAGGAGTGGAGTATGGATCCGATTTTTCAAGAAGAGTCGGCCAGGCTTTCCTGGACGAAAGAACAGTATCTGCAAGCGGCCGAGGACGAACGGCTGATGCTCAGTGCGCTGCCAAGACTGTACCCAAACGACCCCAATCTTTTAAACGAATTGCTGCTGCACACCCATAACCGCATTGTACGGCTGGAACAGAGCCGGCGCAAGCCCTATTTTGCCCGCATTGATTTTACCGATGGATCGTCTGCCCAGACCGACCGGTGCTATATCGGCAAAATCGGCGTGGCCGATCAGGATGGACAAATCATCACGGTGGATTGGCGCGCCCCGGTAGCGACCTTGTATTACGACAGCAATCTGGGCAAAGCCTCCTATCAGGCACCGGAAGGGGCGATTTGTGGAACGCTTTCCCTCAAGCGCCAGTATGAGATCGAAGAAGGAACGCTTTTATCCTATCATGATGTGGACTCAGTTTCTAACGACGAATTGCTGAAGCCGTTTTTAAGTGCCGGCGCTGACAGTCGGCTGAAGAATATCGTCGCCTCCATCCAGACTGAGCAAAACCGCATCATCCGGGAAGATCTGCATAAAAACCTCATCGTGCAGGGTGCGGCAGGCAGCGGTAAGACCACTGTGGCGCTGCACCGCATTGCCTACCTGGTTTACCGCTGGAGGGACAGTATCCGCCCCAGCCAGTACATGGTCATCGGTCCAAACCTGTTTTTCATCAGCTACATCTCAGCGGTTCTGCCGGATCTGGATGTGGACAGTGTACCGCAGTTCACCTATGCAACACTGGCCGCCCAGTATCTAGGGGAAAATTTTACCGTGCAAAACCCTGCTGAAACGCTGGCTGCTGTTGTGGAGCAGGGGATGGATACGGCGATACAGCGCTATAAAAGCTCCCTTGACTACCGGGATGCATTGGATCGGTTTTTGTCAGATTTTGAAGACTCTCTGCTGCCGGAAGGGCCGTTCGCCCCGTTTGGCGTTTTGCTGTTGAACGAGCAGCAAATTCAAGCCGAGTGGCAAGGCGCGAAAGAGGTGGGCGGCAGCTGCCTGACCCGGGTCAACAAGACGGTGCTGATGCTTTCTGCGGCGTTGGCTGCTGAGCGGGACCGGGCGTTTTGGATAACAGACAGCTGGTTTGGCAGTCAGATGGGCGGTGCGGGAAAAGAGGAGACCGCACGGCTTTTCCGCCAGAAGCGGCAGCTGGTGCGGGAGCTGGATTCGGGCTGTAAAAAGCTGCTGCGACGATTTTTTTCGGGGATTGACGTCAAAATCCTGTCGGTGTACCGCCGCTTTTTAGAACAGGCACAACTGTATCTTCCGCAGGAACTGGCGATGCAGCTGGGGCGGCAAACGTTGGCCATGCTGCGGAAAAAAACCGTGCCCCAGGAGGATCTGCCAGCGCTGATCTACTTGAAAACACAGATTTTCGGCGCGGGGGATTATGCCCGTTATCGTCATGCGGTGGTAGATGAGGCGCAGGATTTGGGCGAATTCGCATTTTTTTCGCTGCAAAAATTGCTTTCCGGCAGCACCTTTACCGTTGTCGGGGATCTGGCGCAGTCCATTTATGGATTTCATGGGGTGGAAAGCTGGCATTCGGTACAGCGGCGCTCTTTTCCCAAGGGAGCTGAAATTTGCTATATGGAGAAAAGCTACCGAACCACGGTTGAGATTATGGAAGCGGCAAACCTTCTTACCAAGAGCCTGGGACTGCCCGCCGCCCAGCCGGTGATCCGTCACGGCGAGCCAGTGCGATTGCATCCAATGCCAGACAACCCAGCCCGGGCAGTGGCGGATTGCATTCGGGAATATCAAGCGCTGGGATTTGGCTCGGTCGCCATATTGGGAAAAACAGCTGCCGAAACCGCCCGAATTTACACTGCTCTTGCGGCGATGGACATATCCATTCAACTGATAGACGATGAAGCAGACGCATACAGCGGCGGGATTTGTGCAATGACCGGCTATCTGTCCAAGGGGCTGGAGTTTGACGGAGTCATCCTGTTAGATGCAGGAGAGGCGGTCTATCGGTCGGACCAGCGTCTGGATCTGCATCTTTTGTATGTGGCGATGACCCGGCCACTGCACCGGTTGGACGTTTTTTACAGCGGCGAGGTCTGCGCCCCACTGGCGGGTCTGCTTGAATAATCAAATCAGAATCAGCCGTTTCTTTTGCGGCAAATAAAAAGGCGGTACTGCCAAAGCAGTACCGCCTTTTTTGATAAGAGTCAGCGCCTCTAAAATTAGAAGCGATTGCGTTTTTTGTAGCTGGTGTGCAGAATCTCGTGGGCCTTGTGGGAGCCGTAGCTGCCCAGATAGGTCTCGTAGACTTCTTTCACCACCGGGTTCTCATGGGATTTACGGATCGGTTTGTTCTTATCGTCTTCGTACAACGCAGCCGCGCGGCGCGCTTTCAGATCGATAAAGTTGCGAACCGCCGCCGGCTGTACCGGCTGGCCGCCGCCGTTTACGCAGCCGCCTGGGCAACCCATGATCTCGATAAAGTGATAGTTCTTCTCGCCGGATTTGACCGACTCCAGAACTTTTTTGGCGTTTTTCAAACCGGATGCAACGCAAACGTTCAGCTCCAGATCGCCAATCTTATAGCTTGCTTCTTTGATACCCTCAGTGCCGCGGACTTCGCCGAACTCGACGGCTTCGCCGCTTTCGCCGGTGATCCATTCTTTCGCGGTACGCAGCGCCGCTTCCATTACGCCGCCGGTGGCTCCGAAGATAACGCCTGCGCCAGTGGAGGTACCCAAAGGCGCGTCGAACTCTTCGTCGGGCAGTTTGGGCAGGTACATACCTGCGCGCTCGATCATGCGGGCCAGCTCACGGGTGGTCAGGGCAACGTCTACGTCCGGATAACCGGAAGCGGACTCGTCCTCACGCTTGGTCTCAAACTTCTTGGCAGTACAAGGCATAATGCCGACCACGAAAATGTCTTTAGGATCAATGCCGGTTTTCTCCGCGTACCAGGTCTTGGCCAGCGCGCCGAACATCTGCTGCGGCGATTTGCAGGTGGACAGGTTCTCGGTGAATTCCGGGTAGTAGTGTTCGCAGTATTTGACCCAGCCGGGGGAGCAGGAGGTGATCATCGGCAGCTTGCCGCCATTTTTGATCCGCTCAACCAGCTCGTTGGCCTCTTCCACGATGGTCATATCCGCGGCAAAGTCGGTGTCGTAAACGCCGTCAAAGCCCAGGCGGCGCAGCGCCGCAACCATCTTACCTTCCACATTGGTGCCGATGTGCATGCCAAAAGCCTCGCCCAAAGTCACACGGATGGAAGGAGCAGTCTGAACGATTACGTGTTTGGTCGGATCGCCCAGAGCACGCCATACATCCTTGGTGTTGTCTTTCTCCGCCAGCGCACCGGTGGGGCAGACAACGATACACTGGCCGCAGGATACGCAGGCCACGTCGGACAGGTTCTGGTTAAAGGCGGTGCCGATATGGGTGTTAAAGCCCCGGCCGTTAGGTCCGATGACCGCAACATCCTGCCATTTGGCGCAGGCGGCGGCACAGCGGCGGCACAGCACGCACTTGGAGTTGTCGCGCACCATATGTACGGCGGAATCGTCGTAATCGCTGGCGGGCTTTTCGCCGTCGAAGATCGCTTCGTCGTAGATGCGGAAGTCCTTACACAGTTTCTGCAGCTCACAGTTGCCGGAGCGTACGCAGGACAGGCAGGAACGGTTATGGGTGGAAAGGATCAGCTCCAGGTTGGTTTTACGAGAAGCGAAAACACGCTTGGAGTTGGTCAGGATCTCCATGCCCTCGGCCACCGGATAAACGCAGGCGGCGACCAGGTTTCTCATACCGACTACTTCTACTACGCAGATGCGGCAGGCGCCGATCTCGTTGATTTCTCTTAAGTAACACAGGGTGGGAATTTCAATTCCATGCATTCTGGCGGCTTCCAAAATGGTGCTGCCGGCCGGTACGGACAAGGGCATACCGTTGATTTTGATATTCACCATTTCCATTGTGGTACACTCCTTCCTTATTTTTTATAGATGGCGCCGAATTTACATTTTTCCATGCAGGCGCCGCACTTGAGACATTTCGCGGGATCGATGACGTGAGGCTGCTTCACAGTACCGGAGATCGCGTCCGCCGGGCAGGCTCTTGCGCACAAAGTACAGCCTTTGCACTTCTCGCGGTCGATGACATAGCTCAGCAGCGCTTTACATACGCCGGCCGGGCACTTCTTGTCAACGATATGGGCCACATATTCATCCCGGAAATACTTCAGGGTAGAGAGTACCGGGTTGGGAGCGGACTGGCCGAGGCCGCACAAAGAGTTGGCCTTGATGTGGTAGCACAGCTCCTCCATTTTGTCCAGATCTTCCATGGTGCCCTTACCCTTGGTGATCTTGTCCAGCATCTCCAACAGGCGCTTGGTACCGATACGGCAGGGCGTACATTTGCCGCAGCTTTCGTCTACGGTAAATTCCAGGAAGAATTTGGCGATATCCACCATACAGGTGTCTTCATCCATAACGATCAGGCCGCCGGAGCCCATCATGGAGCCGATGGAGATCAGGTTGTCGTAGTCAACGGGGATATCAATCAAAGAAGCGGGGATACAGCCGCCGGAAGGACCGCCGGTCTGCGCCGCTTTGAATTTCTTGCCGTTGGGAATGCCGCCGCCGATTTCCTCGACGATCTCCCGCAGGGTGGTGCCCATGGGAACTTCTACCAGGCCGGTGTTATGGATTTTGCCGCCCAGCGCGAATACCTTGGTGCCCTTGGATTTCTCAGTACCCATGGAGGCGAACCAGTCGGCGCCTTTGAGGATAATCTGCGGAATGTTGGCGTAGGTCTCCACGTTGTTGAGCACGGTGGGCCGTTCGAACAGACCTTTTACCGCCGGGAACGGAGGACGGGGTCTGGGCTCGCCGCGATGGCCTTCGATGGAGGTCATCAGCGCGGTTTCCTCGCCGCAGACAAACGCGCCGGCACCCAAACGCAGCTCAATGTCAAAGTCGAATCCGGTGCCCAGGATGTTTTTGCCCAGCAGGCCGTTTTCACGGGCCTGGCCGATGGCGATTTCCAGACGTTTTACTGCGATGGGATACTCCGCACGAACATAGATGTAACCCTGGCTTGCGCCGATGGCATAGCCGGCAATGGCCATTGCTTCCAGAACAACATGAGGGTCGCCTTCCAGAACGGAACGGTCCATGAATGCGCCGGGGTCGCCCTCGTCGGCGTTGCAGCAGACGTATTTCTGACCCGCAGGCTGCGCCGCCGCAAAGCTCCATTTCACGCCGGTGGGGAAGCCGCCGCCGCCGCGTCCGCGCAGGCCGGAGTCTTTAATGGTCTGGATGACTTGATCGGGGGTCATTTCGGTCAAAACCTTACCCAGAGCCATGTAGCCGTCCAGGCCGATGTATTCGTTGATGTTTTCCGGGTCGATTACGCCGCAGTTTTTCAGCGCTACACGTTTTTGCTTGGCGTAGAACTGGGTGTGGTTCAAAGATTTTACCGTGTCTTCCTGCACGGTCTCCTGATACAGAAGACGGGTGACGATACGGCCTTTGAGCAGATGCTCAGAAACGATTTCCGGGATATCCTCGGGTTTGACCATGCTGTAAAAGGCGCCCTCAGGATAAACGATCATGATGGGGCCTAATGCGCAAAGGCCGAAGCAGCCGGTTTTGATGACCTTGACCTCTTCGGACAGGCCATTGTCCTGGATCTCGCGCTCCAAAGCGGAGACGATCCGTTCGCTGCCGGAGGAGGTACAGCCTGTACCACCGCAGACCAGCACATGGGAACGATACATGTTGGTTTCCTCCTTATTTCGTTTTTGCGCCGATGGTGTATTCGGTTACAACATTACCGTTGACCAGGTGATCGTTGACAACCTTAACTGCCATTTCGGGAGTCATTTTTACATAAGTAACCTTTTCTTTACCGGGTTCGTAGACCTCGACGACAGGCTCGTACTGGCAGATGCCGATACAGCCGGTCTGGGCGATGGTCACGTTTTGCAGGTTCCGTTTGGAAACCTCTTCGGTAAAGGCGGCCAGCACCGGCCGTGCGCCGGCTGCGATTCCGCAGGTAGCCATACCCACAACCACGCGGATATTTCCTTCCGCGTCATCGCGAACGCCGATTTTGCCTTTCATGGAATCGCGAAGAGCCTGAAGCTCTGCTAAACTTTTCATATTATGATGCACCTCCGCTAAGCAAATCCATATTTTCTTTGATGTACCCCCGGATAAAGTCCATCACTTGGGGGGTGTTCAGGGGAACGCCGTCCAAAATCTCCTGCAGCTGCGCCGTGCCGACAGTAAAAACCGCCTCCCCAACCTGATAGGTAAAGGAGAAGTTGATCTGCTCGTTGCATCCCATCAGAATGCACATGGTGTCAGCCATGTTGCCCAATGGCATCCGGTCGATGTGGGTAAGGCCGAAAACGGCCCGCACCCGGGTGCCCTTGCCCACCTGCGATTGAATGGAGAAATCCCCGCCGGTCATCAGCGCGGCCATTTTGAAAAAGGGAACTCCCAGCCCCACCTTGCGGGTGGTGCGGGTGGTGTAGAACGGGTCCTCCACATGGGCGACCTGTTCCGGGGTCATGCCGCAGCCATTGTCGTTGATGGTAATGACCAGCCGATCTTCAGCCGGCAGTTCCGCCACGGTGATGTCCACACGGGTGGCGTTTGCCCGCACTGAATTTTGCGCAATATCCAGGATGTTTAACGACAGTTCTTCCATCGTTTATTCCGCGTATTTGGCCAGGATGCCGGGAATGTCGTCGGCGACCAGGCGGCCGTAAACGTCGTCGTTGATGGTCATAACCGGCGCCAGACCGCACGCGCCGATGCAGCGGCAGGCCTCCAGGGAGAATTTGCCGTCGTTGGTGCATTCTCCGCCCTGGATGCCCAGACATTCGCCCAGCTTGGCGAATACGTCGCCGGAACCTTTGACGTAGCAGGCGGTGCCCAGGCAAACAGAAATTTTATATTTGCCTTTGGGGTTCAAAGTAAACTGAGAATAGAAAGTGGAAACGCCGTAGACTTCCTCCAGCGGGATCTCCAGATGCTGTGCGACCAGCTTCTGGACCTCGATAGGAAGATAGCCGTAAATTTCCTGCGCGCCTTGCAGGACCGGCATTAAAGCGCCTCTTTGCCCTTTGTGGGCGGCAATCAGCTCAATAAGCTTTTGTTCCTGCTCTTTGGTTCCGTTAAAGGGAACCGCTGAAATTGTAGTAGCCATGAAAACCTCCGTTCCGCCGTAAAACGGCAAAATTATTGTTTCCGGACTCCCCCGGAGCCCTCCTCTATCTGCATAAGGCGCGAAATCGGACCACCACCGGCCGCTGCCCCTTTTTTAACCGTTTTTCCCAGTGCCAAGCGGTTTTTTGGACGCAAAAATCCTTATGCTTCTAGACTGGTTAAAATTATAACAGGACTGGACGACAAAATCCACCATGTTTCGATGAATATTACGAAATTTGTTGATATTCCAAAAAAACATAACAAAAATTTTAGTATATTTTCCACACCATCCGGAAAAAGCAGGAAAGAGCTGGGCTGGCGCCTTGTTCTTGCCGGCGGGATATGGTATAATATCCAAAAAAAAGGGAGAAAGTCCGGCTTTTTTGACTGGTATGCTACCGGGATTGTCCGCTTCCAGGTTTTGCGGCAAAATCACCGGCTCTGATACCTATTATAATGGGAACAGGAGGGCAAATATGACGATTCAAGATATTAAGAATATTCTGCATGCAGAAATTCTCTGGGCCGATGAGGAAATGCTTTCCCACGAGGTGCACACAGCCTGCGGCAGCGATATGATGAGCGACGTGCTGGCCTTTGTCAAGGATCAGGCGGTGCTTTTGACGGGGCTGGTCAATCCGCAGGTGATCCGTACCGCCGAAATGATGGATATTGTCTGTATTGTGTTTGTCCGGGGTAAAATGCCCGACCCATCCATGATCGGATTGGCTGAGGAGCGGGGAATTGCGCTGCTTTCCTGCGGCCAGCGGATGTTTACTGCCTGCGGGCTTTTGTACGAAAATGGGCTGAGGGGAGGCTGCGAATGAAAATGAGCCAGACCATTTCTTTTCATTATGATGTTCCCGGCGATGATTTCACCCGCGCAGGAGAGGCCTCCAGCAGCATTAAAAAGGCGCTGAAGCAGGTGGGCCTGGCGCCGGATATCATTCGCAACGTGGCCATCGCCATGTACGAGGGCGAAATCAATATGGTCATCCACGCCGGCGGTGGGCAGATTGATGTGGATATTGCCCCCGATGCGGTCCGTATGGTCCTCAAGGATCAGGGACCCGGTATTCAGGACATTTCTCTTGCCATGCAGGCGGGATGGTCCACTGCTCCGGACGATGTACGCTCCCTGGGTTTTGGTGCCGGAATGGGTCTGCCCAATATGAAGAAATATACCGATGAGATGAAAATCGAGAGCACCGTAGGGGTTGGAACCACTGTTTCTATGACCGTGTTTACCCACCCGCAGGAGGAGGCTGTGTCGTGAGCGAGTTTTTCCATTCGGTGACCTTGGATCGGGATTTGTGCCACGGCTGCATCAACTGCGTCAAGCGCTGCCCTACCGAGGCAATCCGGGTGCGGGACGGCAAGGCAAAGATCCTGTCCGACCGGTGCATCGACTGTGGGGAATGTATCCGTATCTGCCCGCACCATGCAAAAAAACCGATTTTCGATCCTCTTTCAGTGATGGACCAATACGAATATACGGTGGCCCTGCCGGCGCCCAGCCTGTATGGCCAGTTCAATAATCTTGACGACGTGGAGATTATTCTGCGCGCTTTAATCGACATGGGCTTTGACGATATTTTTGAAGTGTCCCGGGCAGCGGAGCTGGTCAGCGACGCCACCCGCAAAATGCTCAGCGAAGGGCAGCTGCCCCGACCGGTTATCAGCTCTGCCTGTCCGGCGGTGGTGCGGCTGATCAGAGTCCGCTTTCCGGATCTAATCCGCCATATTCTGCCGCTGCAGGCGCCAGTGGAGGTGGCTGCGCGGTTAGCCAAAAAAGAGGCAATGGAGCGCACTGGCCTTCCGGCTGAGAAGATCGGCTGTATTTTTATTTCCCCTTGTGCGGCGAAGGTCACGGCGGTTAAAATGCCGCTTGGCACCAAAAAAAGCGCCATCGATGCGGTGGTCGCGATTCGGGATGTCTATCCGAAGATGCTTAGCTTTATGAAAGAAGAAGTCGGTGTGCCGGAAGAATATTTAAGTTCTGGGCGGATGGGCATTGGCTGGGGTTCTTCCGGCGGAGAGTCGGCAGCGCTGCTCAATGACCGGTATCTGGCGGCGGACGGCATTGAAAACGTCATCCGCGTGTTGGAGGATCTGGAGGATGAAAAGCTGGGTTCGGTAGATTTTGTGGAGCTGAACGCCTGTGCCGGCGGATGTGTCGGCGGGGTGCTGACGGTGGAAAATCCCTATATTGCCAAAGCAAAGCTCAAGCGGGTGCGCAAATACCTGCCGGTATCCTGCAACCGGGTGGGGGATGGGATTCCCCGCCAGATGAAGTTTGATACGGAAATCCAGTACGAGCCGGTGCTGCAGCTAGATGAGGATATTACCGTGGCGCTGAAGAAACTGGGCCAGATCGAAGCGATTTCCCATATGTTCAGCGGGTTGGATTGCGCTGCCTGCGGCGCGCCCAGTTGTAAGGCGCTTGCGGAAGACGTGGTTCGCGGCTATAATACGCCGGACGCCTGCGTATTCCTGCTGAAAGATAAAATGAAATCCCTCGCCAGCTCGATTGCGGAGCTGGAGGGAAAGATCCCTGATACCTTTAAAGAAGATGGCCGGGATTGACCTGGCCCTGGACGATTGCCGGAGGGAAGTCGAAATGAAAAAAGTTACCGTCCGCCAGATAGCGGAGAAATGCGGTTTTTCGGTGCTGGCCGGAGCGGGTGCTCTGGATCGTGAGGCGGGCCGGGTATTCTGCTGCGACCTGTTGAGTTTTGTCATGGGCCGCGCCCCGGCGGATTGCGCCTGGATTACGGTGATGGGGAATGTCAACGCGATAGCGGTGGCCGTGCTGGCGGACACTGCCTGTATTGTGCTGGCAGAAAACGCCGCGCTGGACGGGGAAGCGTGTACCCGGGCCGACGGGCAGGATGTGCCGGTGCTGCGCTCGCCTTACCCGATTTTTGATACCGGGCTTTTGATCCAGCGGCTGCTGGAGGGTTGACAGCTGCCATACCCGCCGGGATTTCCCCGGCGGCGTATGCTTTTTTTTGGATTGGAAAGGAGCGGCAGTTATGGAAAAAGTGATTTACGATCTGCATACCCATTCGGCGTTATCCCCTTGCGGCGACAACGATATGACGGTCAACAATATGCTCAACATGGCGGTGCTGGGTGGAATCCAGGTCATGGCGATCACCGACCATAACAGCTGTAAAAACTGCCCGGCCGCGGTGGAAGTGGCAAAAGAGCTGCCCATTGATCTGATTCCCGGCATGGAGCTGTGCACCAGTGAAGAGGTGCATGTGATCTGTCTGTTTGGGCAGCTGGAGCAGGCAATGGCGTTTGACGCCTATGTGCATGATCACCTGCCGCCGGTGAAAAACCGGCCGGAGATTTTTGGCGAGCAGCGGATTTTAAACGCGGCCGATGAAATCATCGGCTATGAGCCGTATCTTTTGATTAACGCCACTGCCATTTCCATTGAGGAGGTGGTTCCTCTGGTGCGCCGGTTCGGGGGCATCTGCTATCCAGCCCACATTGATAAAAGCTCCACCAGCGTTTTTTCCAACTTGGGATATTTTTCTGCCCACTGGGGCTTTTCGACGGTAGAAATCGCCTGCCGGGAAAACGTGGAGCAGCTGGCTTCACAGATTCCGGGGTTTGCAGACCTTCTGGTGCTGCACAGTTCCGACGCTCATTATCTTTGGGATATTTCCCAGGGAGAAAATTTTCTGTTCTGTAACAATTTCAGACACACGCTGGGGTTATACTAACAAAGAAGCGCCGCGTAAAAAATGGACGGCAGCGGCGCGCAGGAGGATTGCAAAATGACCGATTCGTTTGCACAGGCTATGTTTTTTTTCCTGGTAGTGCTGTTTGGACTGGGGCTGACCTTTCCCATTGTTGCTTATTACAAGGAAAAACCAAAGCTGAAAAAGCTGGGCTATCTGTTTATGGTCCTGTTTTCCTTGTTGCTGGTGTTCTGCCTGCTGCGTTGGTTTGCGTCTGTCTGACCACCAGCTTGAAAAATGGCGTGCCGCACTCCAAAATCTGCTTTTGAAAAAGGTTTTTGCCTTACGGCCCAAAGAGAAAGACCAGCGTTTTTATTGTCAAACCCTTCACAAATTGGCAGAAATCTCTTGATAATCCTTGTCCGATTCGTTATAATATGGGCAGGTATGAGCAAAATGCATACAGAATATAGAAAACCGAAAGGAGAACCGCAATGAACTATTCTCATGAAGTAGAGAGAATGTGCCCTGTTACCAAAGGTCCCAACCACGGTCCCGCGCCCATTCCGGAAGAAGGCAGATGGGTAAAAGCCTATCAGATTTCCGACATCTCCGGTTTGACTCACGGTATCGGCTGGTGCGCGCCCCAGCAGGGTACCTGCAAACTGACCCTGAACGTGAAAAACGGTATTATCGAGGAGGCGCTGGTCGAGACCATCGGCTGCTCCGGCATGACCCATTCCGCTGCAATGGCCGCTGAGATTCTGCCGAAGAAAACCCTGCTCGAAGCGCTGAACACCGACCTGGTGTGCGACGCAATCAACGTTGCTATGAGAGAGCTGTTCTTGCAGATCGTTTACGGCAGAACCCAAACTGCGTTCTCTGAAGACGGTTTGCCCATCGGCGCCGGACTGGAAGATTTGGGCAAAGGCCTGCGTTCTCAGGTCGGCACCATTTTCTCCACCTCCAAAAAAGGCGTTCGCTACATGGAAATGGCCGAGGGCTATATCCTGTCTCTGGCCCTGGATTCCAACAACGAGGTAATCGGCTACAAATTTGTCCGCGTAGGCAAAATGCTGGAAGACATCCGTCACGGCGTGGATCCCAAAACCGCATATGACAAAAACGTTGGCACCTACGGCCGTTACGAAGGCGCCGCCAAATATATCGACCCGCGTGAAGAATAATCGGGATCATAAGAAAAGGAGGTAAACTCACATGGCAAAATTTGAAGGTCAGGAAAGAAGAATGCCGAAAATCGAGGCATGTCTTGCTGAATATGGTTGGAAAACCCTTGAGGATGCCGACGCGCTTTGCAAAGAGCATGGCATCAATGTAGAAGAGATTGTCAAAGGCGTACAGCCCATCGCATTTGAGAACGCCTGCTGGGCATATACCCTGGGCACCGCCATCGCGCTGAAAAAAGGCTGCAAAGTTGCGGCCGACGCTTCCGAGGCCATCGGCCTGGGCCTGCAGGCGTTCTGCATCCCCGGTTCCGTTGCGGAGCAAAGAGCGGTTGGCTTGGGTCATGGTAACCTGGGTGCCATGCTGTTAAGAGAAGAGACCGACTGCTTCTGCTTTTTGGCAGGACATGAGTCCTTCGCCGCTGCGGAAGGCGCGATCGGTATCGCCAGAACCGCCAACAAAGCTAGAAAGAAACCCCTGCGGGTTATCCTCAACGGCTTGGGAAAAGACGCGGCGTATATCATCTCCAGAATCAACGGCTTCACCTATGTGGAGACCGAGTATGACTTCACCACCGGCGATCTGAAAGTTGTCCGCGAAGTTCCCTTCTCCGAGGGCGACAAAGCAAAAGTTCGCTGCTATGGCGCCAACGACGTGCTCGAAGGCGTTGCCATCATGAAAAAAGAGAAAGTTGACGTTTCCATCACCGGTAACTCCACCAACCCCACCCGCTTCCAGCATCTGGTTGCCGGTACCTACAAAAAATGGGCTGGCGAGAACGGCGTAAAATACTTCTCTGTTGCTTCTGGCGGCGGCACCGGCCGTACCCTGCATCCGGACAACGTGGCTGCCGGCCCCGCTTCTTACGGCTTGACCGACTCCATGGGCCGTATGCATGGCGACGCGCAGTTTGCCGGTTCTTCCTCCGTACCTGCTCACGTAGAAATGATGGGCCTGATCGGTATGGGCAACAACCCCATGGTTGGCGCCACCGTTGCCTGCGCGGTTGCAGTAGAAGAAGCGTTGAAATAATTTTCCTTTCGGTAAAAAAAGAGGACGGATTTTCCGTCCTCTTTTTGTTTTGCCCAAAAACCGTGGGAGAAAAAAGTTTCCACCGGGCTTTCTCGGTCGGCTGCTGAAATTTTCCAATAACTTCGGTGCAGAAAATTTACGTTTCTTCCTTGTACTTCTGTGCCGAGATCCCCTCTGTGATGCGTCCGCAGCGAGATCTTTCGCTTTAGCTGGCTCTATCTGCGGATGCCCTCTTTGCTTTCACCACCGACTTTGCGTCATAGGGCTATTTTGTTGCAGGATCCTTGCAGCGGCGAGGGTATTTTGCTTGCGCCGTTTGCTCGAGCGGATTTTTCCGATCTGCCGATTCCCGTTCTATCAGTCAAATCGCACACAGAGCTTTTGCTCTCGTCCGCGGCTTTATTTCTAGGAAAGGATCGGTAGCACAAAAACACCGCGTTCTGCCCGATTGCCGGAAGCGCGGCGTTGCGTTTTGACCGGAAAAAAGTTTAGGCCAGGTGGAGCAGTTGCAACACCGGTTCCATTGCCCGGGAAAAAGATTCCATGATCTGTGTAGCGAAACGGTACAGCGGCGGCTGCGGTGTATATCCGGAACGGGTGGTATTGTACTCCGCTATCATGAACATGGCTGCGGCGGAAAACAGCAGCAAAACAAAGAAAAAACTGAGCCAAAAAATCTGTTTTTGCGTCTTTTTTTGCATTTTTTCTCCTTAAATAAAAGTGTTTTTTCGGATTTTTTATCTCGTTGTAACCGGCAACAAGGCTGTTTGGGGATTTTAAAACGGAATATTTTTAAACGATCGGTTACGAAATAACAGAAAACAGAATGCTTGTTAAAAGCGGATGATGTGTTAATAAGAATCGACTTTGATCAATGGGGAAGCGAGAATAAAAATAGTATGATGGGGGCCTGGCGGGGAACGGCAGCAGATATGCACGGTGGGAAAAGGGGAGTCAAAATCGAACACGGCTGTTTTTTCTGCGTTGGTTTGCGGGCTTTCTTGGGCTACCGTCATGCCTTGCCGGTTATAAGGAAAAAGCCATTTCTGGTGCTGACTGCTTCCGGTATTTCCGGCCTGCACAGAGGCTGTGCTGACAACAGACTATTGGGGCAGTGTATCCAGCAGCGTTTGAGCCATAGCTTTGCCCATGTATTCAGCCGCGCGGGCAGTTTCCTCCAAGGTATTGCCGTGGGAGCCGAACTCAATCAGCAAAGAACCGCCGGTCAGGTCCATATTGTATTTGCGGTAGCAGAAAAAGACCGGCCGGGTCAGTCCGGGATACATCGTCTCCGCAGTGGACTGCAAGGCGGCGGCCCAACGCAGATTCCGCTCCCAGTCCGGCATGTTCATGGTTCCGTCGTCACAGCCGGCGATAATCATGACCTGTGCGGTTTTTTCCCCGTCGATCATCGCCACCGGCTTAATCAAATTGCCTGCGGGACTTTCTATGGCGTCCCGGTGCACGTCAATGACCGCTTTGATGGAAGGATACTGCTCCAGCCATTTGCGGATGGTATCGGCGCTGCGCTCGTAAGAGCCGTTATAAGAGGGGTAGTCGTGTTGTGTAGTATCGTGAATCATCCCGATCCCTGCCTGTTCCAGCTGGCTGGCGATGATATCCCCCAGGAGAACTACATTTTGGGTATTATCGGTGCTCCGCCAGGTATAAGAAGTATCGCAGAAATCCCGGTCGAAAGGTTCAAAGCTTTCCGTGGCATGGGTATGCACGATCAGTACCTGAGGCTGGTCGGTATCTTCCAGCGCAAGTTCCATGGGCTGGGCCAGTAAAGATAAAACCTGCTGATTAGACAGGCTGGTTGAATTTTTAATATACCCTGCAGAAAGCGGAATATACAAAGAACTTTGATCAGCCGTAAAAGTCTTTTCGGTGATCGTCCCACGGTTTTGAGGCGCAATGGTCTCGATGGATGGAGATTCGGGGGTTTGTGGGATGACAATCGTACTTTGACTTTGAGATTCCGCCTGGCTTTGAGCCGGTATGCTTGGCTCCTGCGCGCTAATAGCGCTTTGGATCGGCTTTTCAGCCTGCGGCTGGGAGGCGGATATGGGCTCGTCCTGTACCAGATCGTCCTGAAATCGGTTTTGCAGATAGGCCATGCCGCCCTCAGGCAGCTGCAACATGGCAGAAGCGGCGGCGGCTTTTCCCAAAAAGGAACCCAGTGCTGTGCTCAGGGCAGGAAAGGCCGCCAAGGAACCCGCCAGGACAGCGATGGAAGCCGCCGTGCCCAACAGCCGCCGGAATCTGCCGGAACGTCTCACCCAATTCCCTCCTTGATCATCTGCCGCCGATACGGTTCTGATTGCCTGTATTTTATTCTGCCGTTGTGAAGATGTCCGGCAGTAGGCTATCAAAGCATATGAATCTTTGGCGGTAGATATGCGTAAAAAGAGAATCAGACTGATTTTTCGCGAAGTAGGCGATATGCTACAAAACCGGGGTACACATTCATAAAAACTTATAATAATGAATAAAATACATCATAAATGAATAATATCGCAAATATAGTTGATTTTATGCTAGGTATATGTATAATTATAATATGAATTTCCGACAAACGCCTGGAGAAACGCAAAAGGGACAAAAGGAGAGTGCAGCATGAAACAGTATCAGAAAATCGTATTGGCTTATTCCGGCGGCTTGGATACGTCAGTCATCATTCCCTGGCTGAAAGAGCATTATGAGGGCTGCGAGGTCATCGCCGTGGCTGCGGACATGGGGCAGGGAGAGGAGCTTTCCGGTTTAGAGGAAAAGGCAATCCAGACCGGCGCTTCTAAACTGTATATTCTGGATATGAAAGAGGAGTTCGTAGACGACTACATCATCCCCACCATGCAGGCCGGCGCAGTTTATGAGAACAAATATCTGCTGGGAACCTCTTTTGCGCGGCCGATTATCGCAAAGAAGATTGTGGAAATCGCGAAGAAGGAAGGGGCGGACGCCATTGCCCATGGCTGCACCGGCAAAGGAAACGATCAGGTGCGGTTTGAACTGGCGATTAAAGCGTTTGCGCCGAATATGGGCATCATCGCCCCTTGGCGGACTTGGGAGATGAAGAGCCGGGACGACGAAATTGATTACGCGGAGAAAAAGGGAATCCCGCTAAATGTCAGCAGAGAGACCAGCTATTCCAAGGATAAAAACCTGTGGCACCTGTCCCATGAGGGCCTGGATTTGGAGGATCCCGGCAACGAGCCGGATTATGATAAAATCCTGGAACTGGGTGTTTCCCCGGAGAAGGCACCGGATAAACCCACCTATGTAACGCTGCACTTTGAAAAAGGCATTCCCACGGCGCTGGACGGCAAAAAAATGAAGGCGCTGGACATCATCACCGCGCTCAATCAAATCGGCGGCGCCAACGGTATCGGCCTTGTGGACATGGTGGAGAACCGGCTGGTGGGTATGAAGTCCAGAGGCATATACGAAACGCCCGGCGGCGCCATTCTTTACGCGGCCCATGAACTGCTGGAAACCCTTTGCCCGGATCGGGATACCCAGCATTACAAACAACAGATCGCGCTGAAATTTGCGGAGCTGGTTTACTACGGCCAGTGGTTCACCCCCTTACGGGAGGCGCTCAGCGCTTTTGTCAGCACCACCCAGCAAACGGTTACCGGCGATGTAAAGCTCAAGCTGTATAAAGGCAATATCATCCCCGCGGGAACCGTTAGCCCCTACTCGCTGTATTCCGAGGAGATTGCCACCTTTGGCGCGGACGAGGTTTATGATCAGTTGGATTCCCAGGGCCTTATCAATCTGTTCGGTCTGCCGATTAAAGTGAAAGCGCTGCTGGATGAAAAACTGGGCAAATAATCCCGCTTATGGTACAATGAAGAGCGTTGGTCCGGCTTGTACCGGATTGGCCTTTCCTGTTGGGAAAGAAATCTGTTTTCATTATGGAGGGAACGTTATGGTACTTTGGGCCGGAAGATTTTCCAAAGAGATTGACAAGCATGTAAACGATTTTAACTCGTCTATTTCTTTTGATAACCGGATGTATGCGCAGGATATTAAGGGAAGCATTGCCCACGCCGCCATGCTGGCCAAGCAGGGGATCATCTCTGAAGAAGATAAGAAAGCCATTACGGCGGGACTGACCGATATTTTAAAGGATATCGAAAGCGGCGATCTGGTTTTCGACCCCAACGCCGAGGACATCCATATGTTTATCGAAGCGGAATTGACCGACCGCATTGGCGACGCGGGCAAACGGCTGCACACCGCCCGAAGCCGCAACGATCAGGTGGCGCTGGACATGAAGCTGTATTTCCACGACGAAATCGGCCAGATTCTGCCGCTGTGCCGCGAATTGATCGAAGCGCTTTTGGAAAAAGCGCAGGCGCACACCGAAACGGTCATGCCCGGATATACCCATTTGCAGCGCGGGCAGCCCATCACGTTCGCCCACCATCTGATGGCGTATGTCCAGATGTTTTTGCGGGATATCCAGCGGCTTCTCGACTGTGATAAGCGCATTTTGGACACCATGCCTTTAGGCTGCGGCGCGGCTTTCGGCACCACCTATCCCATCGACCGGCAGATGACGGCGGACTTGCTGGGCTTTACCGGCATTTCCCAAAACAGTATCGACGGCGTTTCCGACCGGGATTATGCGCTGGAGCTGACAAGCGCACTGTCCATTTTTATGATGCATTTGTCCCGTTTCTCCGAGGAAGTGATCCTCTGGTGCAGCTGGGAGTTTAAATTTATGGAACTGGACGACGCGTTTTCTACCGGTTCGTCTATCATGCCGCAGAAAAAGAACCCGGATATCACCGAGCTGATCCGCGGCAAGACCGGCCGGGTCTACGGCGACTTGATGACCCTTTTGACGATGATGAAAGGTCTGCCGCTGGCTTACAATAAGGATATGCAGGAGGATAAAGAAGCGCTGTTCGACGCGGTGGACACGGTAAAAATGTGTGTTTCCACCTTTATCCCCATGCTCAAGAGTGCAAAAATTTTAAGCGAGAATATGCGCCATGCCTCGGCAAAAGGCTTTATCAATGCCACCGACCTGGCGGATTATCTGGTCAAGAAAGGACTGCCCTTCCGGGACGCGCACATGGTCTCCGGCCAGCTGGTGGCTTACTGCATCGAACATGATACGGTGCTGGAAAAGCTGAGCATGGAGGAACTGAAAAGCCATTGCGATTTGTTTGAAGAAGATGTGTACCATGCCATTTCGCTGGATACCTGCGTAAAAGAACGCAGATCTGCAGGGGGGCCTGCCCCGGAGGAGGTCAAAAAGCAGATTGCCTGCGCCAAAGAAATGCTGGCCGCGCTGCTGTAATCGTTTTACCGTGTTGCCGGCCTGAGAGGAGATAACCGAATGGAAGCATCTGTTAAAATGATCCGATCTGACCGGCGAAGAAATTACGGAGATTCTTGACTTGGCAGATCGGCTAAAATACGAAAAAAGCACCACATCGCCCACGAGAGGCTGAAAGGGAAAACGCTGAGGATGATTTTTGAAAAATCCTCTACCCGAACCCGCGTCTCCTTTGAGACTGGGCTGTTCCAGCTGGATGGGCATGCCCTGTTCCTGTCCAGCCGGGATATTCAGCCGGACCCGCAGGCGCTGGCAGTAGCTGCGGAATATGGCGATCATTTCACCCTGACCAACGACCAGTTTACCGCAGCGAGAGACGCAGATGTGATCTTCACTGACGTATGGACCTCCATGGGACAGGAAGCGGAAACCGAAGCCCGCCAAAAAGCCTTTACGGGCTGGCAGGTTAACCGGGAACTGATCGCCTGCGTCAAGCCGGATGTGATGCTGCAGCATGCCTGCCCACATGAACGAGGAAATCGCTGAGAATGTATTCGAGGAGCATGTGGACGAAATTTATGATGAAGCGGAAAACCAGCTCCATGCGCAAAAAACGGTGCTGATTTTGTGCATGGAGGACAAATAACCTTTGACAGACATCTTTTTGATAGAACATTCCCTATTTGCCCAAAGAAAAAAGAGCCTTTCGGCTCTTTTTTTCTTTGGAGGAGAGGAAACCAAAAGGAGCGAGAACAAACCAAGAAATTACCGGTATTTGAGAGAAAATGGTATGCGGTTAAAGTGCACCACGATATAGAAAGAGGGTGACGCATAAAGTTTTGCCGATATGGGCCGTTTTGCCTTATAGATGAGATGTTATGGACTGTACTGTGGGCAGATACATGAGCGGTTTGTTTCGCTTTTGGCATGAAAAAGGCCCGCACCGGCACATCCGGGTGGACCCCAAAAACAGTGATGGATGAGAAAACGCTTTGTGCCAATCAATTTTCCTGCTCTTTTTGAAAGGCGACCCGCTCATCGCCATTTTCCAGATAGATCGTACCGCAGACCCGATAGCCGTTTTTGATCAGCGTTTTTTGCATGGGGATATTATTCCGGTGGGTATCAATGCGGATATTACCGCACTGAGCAAAGCACCATGCCAAGCAAAAACTGGCAACTCCCCGGGTTCCGGGTGCTGAAGTGATGCGATGGACAACGCCATAGGGCCGGTCGTTGAGCCAACTGCCACCGTCAATCCGGTGATAGTTTGGCTCGTCGCCCAAGGCAAAGTAGAAGGTGCCGACGATGGCGCTTCCGTCCACGCAGACATAGCTGCCGCCGCTGGCCATATCCAATGACAACTGGTCGGCGCCAGGATAGCCGTTTACCCATTGATCGGGATTTCCGTTTTCCGCCATGAAACAGCGGGCTGCATCGTAAAGGGCGAGAACCGCATCCATATCTGCTGGTTTCGTGTGACGAATTTCCATTTTAACCCCTCCTGTCTTTTTATCCTACATTTAAATGCCCTTCTGGCATAACCTGTTTCCGGTTGACTTTTCCGGAACCCGCTGCCAAGGATAACAGAAAAGAGATCGGCCCGATACGTCCTAAAAACATGGTGGCGATTAAAAGCAGCTTAGAAGGCAGATTGGCGATCGCAGTAATGCCGGAGGACAGGCCCACGGTAGCGAACGCCGAGGTGGATTCAAACAAAGCGTCCACAGTGGAGGCGGTGACTCCGCCGTCATGGGTCGTATAAATAATCACGCCGCTGGCCAGCAGAACCGCCAGGAAGCCGATGAACACAACGGTCAGAGACTTGTTGACCACCTGCCGCTTGATTTTATGTTTCATAATAATCGTATCGTCGTAACCCCGTGCTACCGAAACGGCTGTCATAATCAGCACCACGATAGTGGTTACCTTGATGCCGCCGCCGGTGGAACCGGGCGCGGCGCCAATAAACATCAGACCGATGGAAAGAACCTTACTGATCTCGTTCATAGAGGCGATGTCAATGCTGTTGAAACCAGCGGTGCGGGTGGAGACCGACTGAAAGAAGGCGGCATTCAACTTTTGCCAGACCGGGAGATTGCCCATCGTGGCAGGGTTATGCCACTCCAGCGCGGCAAAACCCAGAGTGCCGATGAAAAGCAGGCAGGCGGTGGAGAGGAGAACCACCCGGCTGTGCAGCCGGAGTTTTTTGCTTTTATGGTAATGCAGCAGATCAAACAATACCATGAATCCCAAACCGCCGATGATGATGAGCGCCGAAACAACCAAAAGCACATAGCTGCCGTTATAATGGATCAAGGAAGAATAAGGCCCCTCCCGGCCCAACAGGTCAAAACCCGCATTACAGAATGCAGAGACGGAGGTGAAAACAGAAATGAAAATTCCCTCCATCCCATACTTCGGTACAAAAGCGGGCAGTAGCAGCACTGCTCCGATGGCTTCTACTGTCAAAGAGATACCGACGATTCCTCTGAGAAGCCGGGGCGTATCCTCAAAATTGCTGGCACTGGTGGATTCCTGTGCCAGCTGCAGGGTGCGAAGTCCCAACTTCCGCCGAATCAACAGATTGAAGAACAACGTCAGCGTTACCAAGCCCAGGCCCCCGATCTGGATTAAAGACAGGATAACTCCCTGCCCGAAAAAGGTCCAGTGGGTATAGGTATCCACCACAATCAGGCCGGTTACGCAGGTGGCCGAAGTGGCGGTAAACAGCGCATCAAAAAAATTGGTGACAGCTCCGTTTTTGGCAGACAGGGGAAGCATCAAAAGCAGAGTGCCAGTGATGATAACGCCCAGAAAGCTGCCTGTAATTACCCGGGCGGGATTGGCAGACAAGGAAAAATGCTTTTTTTGCATGAATAAAGACATCCTTTCCCGGAAAACGCTATTCCGGCAACAGAATCTTCTTGGCTTTGCTAATCAGATTTTTGTCATTGCGAAAAGTGACCCAGGTATGGGCCTGCTCCAGAGGAATCCAACGGGTTTCGCCGATCTCCTCCTCCTGCCGGACCACGTGATCGTTTCTGGCGTGTCCCAGAAAATAGACCACCTGCTTTTTGACATTTGGCTTTGGATAATATTCCACGCTTTGGCGGAAATCCCCTTCCAAGTCGATATCCAGGCCGGTCTCTTCCTTCACCTCCCGCAAGGCGGTCTGCACCTCGTTTTCGCCTTCCTCCATATGCCCTTTGGGAAAGGACCAGTGGGTGCCATGCCGGTGTTTGATGAATAAAAGTTCTTTCTGGCCGTTTTGCGTGATGCGGTAGACCAGTGCACCGCAGGATTTTTCCCGCTTCACAGGAGAACCTCCTTTTGGCTCTTTGTTCCGCCTGCTGTAAACGGAAGCAATGAGATCGAAGAAATGCAGCATACAGAAACTAATATAGCATATTTTCCCCGGAAAGAAAAGAGAAAAGAGGGAAAAGAGGGATTTTTTAAAAGGACGATTCCTATGAAAGCGAAACTGTGGTATAATAACCGCAAAGCAGAGAAGAATACGCGATTCCAGTGGACTTTTCACCGTTTGCCCGGTGGCCTAAGAAATGACAGCAGCCAAAAAACGCGTTTTAAGCAGCAGTCAAAACCAAAACCTGAAGGAAACGGGAATACCGATTTGCGGGATGAAGCGTTGAAAGACTGTGAGAATAACTACCTGAACGGCTTTTGGCCCTTCAAAAGGCAGCTGTCATGTGCCTGTCTGACGATAGATTTGCCGCTTTTTTAAGCGGCTTGCCCGATAAAGAGAAGGAGGAACCGCTTTATGACCCCATATCAGAATATGCCGCCTGCGGGTTCACCGCCCGGATATCAGCCGCCAGTGGTACCGCTCCCGCTGCAAAACCCCGCCTACGCCCAGGAAAAGAGGTGTCTGCGTCAGTCTGCCAATTGTTTTGGCGTTGCGGCGATTTTGTATTTTGTCATCAACATTTCCGCCAGTCTGTTTCTGGGATTTTTGATTCAACTGTCCTATCAGTTTACCGGGCGGCAGTTGTTTGGCAATTCGGAGGTTGCGTATTATTTGTTGAATATCGGCGTTTATGTCCTGTCTTTTTCCGTCGCCTTTGGGGCATACCTGCTTTTTTTGAAGATGCCGTGGCGGGTTGCGGTCCCATTAAGACCGGTGCGGGCCGGAACCGTATTGTTGAGCATTCCCGCAACATTTGCTCTTTCGGTGATCGGATCAATTTTGACCTCCCTTTTTTCTCTGCTGTTTTCTGTAACCGGCTATCAACCGGTGACCAATGATGTCGTTACGCCGGTGACGCTGACGGGTTTGGTACTGTATTTTATCCTGCTGGCAGTGCTGCCGCCGATTTTTGAGGAAATTGCATTCCGAGGAATTCTGATGCAGTCGCTGCGCCGTTTTGGCGATGGATTTGCTCTGCTGGTTTCGGCTTTGCTGTTCGGCCTGTTTCATCTGAACATGATACAGGCCCCCTACGCTTTTTTGCTGGGGCTTTGGTTTGGGTATCTGGTGTTGCGCACCGGCTCGCTTTGGATTTCGATGGTACTGCACGCCTGCGTTAACTTTTCTGCCGGTGTGATGAGCATTTTCATGAACGGGATGGGGGAAGAGACACTCATTCTGGTAAATCTGGTTTATATTGTGTTCTGGATTACCACAGGTGTGGCGTCAGTACTGTTTTTGATTTTACGCGCTCGAGGCCCCCTGCGGCTGTATCCTGCCCAGACCTGGTTGCGTGGCGGCCAGAAGGTGGGCGTATATTTCTCATCGGTGGCAATGATTTTTGCTTTGTTGGTGATTCTTTTCTTCACGGTTCAGAATTTTGTGAGGGTAGCATGAGCGGGGAGACAATACACGAACGGTATATGCGTTTGGCGCTGGAAGAAGCCAAAGAAGCAAACCGGCTGGGGGAAATTCCCGTGGGTGCGGTAGTGGTCCGGCGCGGTCACATATTGGGTCGTGGGCACAATCTGCGCCAAACCGGACACAGTGCTTTGGCCCATGCGGAAGTGCTGGCGCTGGAAGAAGCCTGCCGTTTTGTCGGTGATTGGCGGCTGGATGGATGCGATCTATATGTGACGCTGGAGCCCTGCGCAATGTGTGCCGGAGCTGTTCTCAACAGCCGGATCAGCCGAGTATTTTACGGCGCGGCAGACCCCAAGGAAGGAGCGGTATGCGGCATGCTGCGCCTGTTTGACCTGCCTTATGGCAACCGTCCTGATTATGAAGGCGGTGTGCTGGTCCGGGAATGCGCCGAACTGCTGGAGTCTTTCTTTGCCCAGCGGCGAAAAAAATAAAAGAACAATTTTGAGTGTTTTTTGCAAAATGGATTGATTTTTTGTTACAAAAAGAATATTTTGGGAAATAATCTTCATTTTTATTCTGGAATAAAGGGCTTGTTCATAATTTGTTCACCATTTTATAACCTCTTATGATATAATAAAAGACAGGAAACTGTATTGTACTGTTTCCGGTCAATCCCCCCTCCTTTATCATCATTTCTTCTTTTTTTATTTGCCCGCAGGCCCGTTGCCTGCGATTTTTTTTGCCCGAATTTCCACTTTCTCCACATAGATTTCCACAGAAAAAAAGCTAGCTTTATGCGGAAGAACAACGTTTTACAGCTTTTTTTGTATTTTATGTGGAGAATTTTTCTCTTTTGTTTGTGAATTGTTGAAAATTTTGTGGAAAGCGTGGAAATCCGAAATTGTTTGCAAAAGTATTACGCAATGTAAAAAAACCGCTATTTTCAGTACGAAGAGTGTTCGTAAAATGGAAATAATGGGGCTCTGTAAAAATGTAGTACCCACTATAACCTAGTGAAAAGAATTGTATGTATCTCCTTGTAAGGGATGCTTAGCAAAGCATGGGCTTGAAAGAATGGGGTTACTTCATATTGCCACGATGGGAAAGACACATGAAGAACACAGCAGCTGTTTTCGGCGATTGATATTGGGGTGAGAATGTGGAACAGAAAAATTTTGAATTTTTCCTGTTTGAAAATTTTGATGCGTCAGATATCCTTACTGAAAATAATCCTCGCACATATCTGAATCATTCCATTACAGGGATTTTGTCCGATGTTGTAAATGCTGTCCCTTTTACTTGTAGGTATCAGGATATGTGCAGTCAATATACATCTGAACGCATAAATAACTTAATTAAAATTGGTTTGTTCCGGACGGTGAATGATATGCTTTTGTTGGATTCTACCGTTATTGTTCGGGAAGATATAAAGAGTATTCGAGATTACTTAGAGGCAGAAATCACATGTTTGGCTGATAAAATTGTTTATAAGCAAAAAGAAATATATTGCTGCGTCGGTTCTATTAAGAATGGTTTTGATGAAAAAATGAACCTGTATCATTTGTTATGCGGTGCTGTATTTGACGGTGATTTTTTTGATTATTTAAGGGAAAATCAATTGCTTACCACATCTCGTTTGCATACATCAGGTGTTGATTATATCATTACCGTATATGAAAAATGTCCGGAATTAAGTGTTTTTTCAAACCATCTCTTATGCTCTTACAATCGTTTTTGTGACGGTACACGGGCATTGCAATCTTTTGGGGATGCAGACGGCAGCAGGGTGGATTTCTACCGTTTCAACTGTCAAAAACAATTAGGAGTAGCTGTTCCTGCGCCAAAGGAAATAAACCAGATATGGAATAAGGCTTCCTGTAATCATAATTTCAAGTCCTATGTTTTGAATGAACTCCGGGTCTACGATGAGACTGGATTTTGTGACCGGGACTGTATGCAGCTTTTTGAATACTTTGGATACATATCTGGCAATCAATATACGGTTCCTGTTTTTCGCCAGAATGCCAAATCCATTATTCAACGACTATCTAATATTGTCATTGATTGTATTGGCATTGATATAAAGAAATTACTCAGTGACTCACCCATTATGTTCCAGCTGTATTGTCGGCGGCATGGTGTCCCGAAAGAAGAGGTGGCCAATGAAGTATACCATATGATCTTTGGTATGCTGAATGAGGAACTGGTATCGAGAGGGTTTGTTCAGATGCCAGACTTCCATGTCGGAGAAGGAAGATATTTAAAATCTATTGAGCTTTATAATAATGAATCGAGTACTTGTTAAAATTACAGCACATCTAAAGAAAATGGCACGACAAAAGTCGTGCCATTTTCTATTTTAAACCGCTATTCTCGATAGGGAAACAGCGGTTTTATTGATGCTTTTTTAAAAATAACAGCAGAACTCCCCGGCATAAGGGGAAGAAGACTGGGAATCCGGATAGAAAAAAACAGTAGAATATTGTTCACTGCTTTGTAAATATTCCAAAAGAACCATCAGCTGCTGTGGGGAATCGGTAGAGACGGAAAAACTAACGGCGTTATAGGAAAACCATATTTTTTCAATTTGGACATTGCGGGGCAGATGCTGAATCAGGCCCCACAAACCGCCAATATCATAATTGGGCAAAAAGTCAAAGGCAATGGCACTGTCCAAAAAGGCGATGGAATAATCGCAGATAATTTGGTAAGTTTTTTTTTCAAACAAAAGCTGGTTGGTAGAACGAATTTCTTCACCGGTTTGCAAAAGGAGCTCTTTGGCTTTGGGTCCTCCCTGACTATCCAGCAGAGCATTTGCGCAAAAGCTGCCGCCCCAAAGCACAGCCAGGGCCAGCACCGGTGGCAACAGGATCCGCAGGAGAAAAGGCAGTTTTCTTTTTTGTGCCACCGAAAAGTTCCTCCTTCCCCCTTGCCGGGCTCACGGTGCAGTTAAAAGTTATCGGTTTCGTACAAAATAGCCGAAAGGGCGGCCAGTGGCGCCGTTTCGCACCGAAGAATCCGATTGCCCAAGCTGGTACAGGTAGCGCCAGCCTCTTGGGCCAGATGGGCTTCTTCCGAAGAGAACCCTCCTTCGGCACCAACAAAAATGCCGATCTGTGCTGCCGGCGCACACAGGGCCTTTTTTAAAGGCAGGCCGCCTTTTTCGTAAAGAAACAATCCCTTTTCCATGGAACCCAGCGCCTGCACCGCCTGCGAAAACGACATCAGGGGGCAAACGGTAGGAATACGGCTGCGGCCGCACTGTTTGGCGGCTTCCACAGCGATTTTTTGCCAGCGGAGCAGCTTTTTTTCCATTGATTTTTCATCTGGTCGAGATATGCACCGCTCGGTGAGCACCGGCACGACTTCACTTATCCCCAGTTCCACCGCTTTTTGGATAATCCATTCCATTTTGTCTCCTTTGGGCAGAGCCTGGAACAGACGAATAGAAACGGTCGGTTCTGTTTGGGAGGGTTGGCGGGAAAGAATTTCCACCGTGGCAATCTGTCCGTCAGTTTGCCGCAGAACGCCGTTGTAGTCGATGCCAGCTCCGTCGCATAGGGTGAGCGCTTCGCCGACGGCCATGCGCAGCGAGCGGCAGATATGCCTGGCATCTTCTCCGGTGAGAGTGACAAAATCTCCGGCAGGCGGGTCGATATAAAATCTGGGCATAGACTATTCCTCCGCAAAACGGCAGCGCAGCGCCACCCATCCGCCTTCTTCCCGGCGGTCCACAATCTGCATGCCGCAGTTTAGAATGGCCTTTTGCACTTCTACCGACCGCTCATCGATAATGCCGGAAGCTAGGAAGTATCCGTTCGGCTTTAAAAACTGCCGGATGGACGGGCACAGCCGGATGATGACGTCCGCCACAATATTGGCGCAGATGACGTCATACTGTCCGCTGATTTTATCGGTCAGATCGCCCTGGACAAAGTGAGTGCGGTCTTCCACCCCATTGAGGACGGCGTTTTCCCCGGCGATTTTGGCGGCCAGCTCGTCGATGTCTACCCCGTCGGCGTGGGACGCGCCCAGCAGCACGCCGCAGACGGCGAGGATACCGCTGCCGCAGCCAACGTCGAGCACAGTGCAGCCGGACGTGACCGATTGCTCTAGAAGTTCCATGCAAAGGCGGGTGGTGGCATGGGTCCCAGTGCCGAAAGCCATGCCCGGATCCAGCTTGAGGATGATCTCGCCCGCCTGCTTTTCATACTCCTCCCAGGAGGGAACAACGACCAAATGCTTGCCCACCCGAATCGGTTTATAATATTGTTTCCAGTTGTTTTCCCAGTCTTCTTCCAAAAGGCTGCCGCAGCTGATCTCCAGCCGGCCCAGACGGCCCTCGGCATCGTCGGCTTTCAGCGCGCGCACCACAGAAGACACTGCCGCCAGCGTTTGAGCGCCCTGGACGTTTTTCGGCAGATAGACGATCACCCGGGTCTCGGCATCCTTTAACGCCATCAGGCTGTCGTCCACATAATCCCAATGCGGGGTTGTTTCCTCCAGAAATGCCTCAAAATCCTGAGCGTCCTCTACTACAAATCCGTTAATGCCCAGTTCCAGCAGTTTTCCGCACAAAAGCTCCACCCCTTCAGTGGAGGTATAGATGGAAGCCTCGGTCCATTCCATTTTCCGATACCGCCTTTCCTCTTTTACAGTACCTTTTATTATACACATAATTCTGCGTAGGGTAAAGGGGAGAATCTGGGGCGGATTGTGCTGAGGAAAAAAAGATGATAAAATGAAAAAAAGGGGGGAATGCCAATGCTTTCATTCGTAAATGACTATTCGCAGGGCGCCCACGAAGCGATCCTCAACCGGCTGTTGCAGATCAATCTGGAGCCGATAGCGAGAGGATACGGGGCGGACCATTACTGCGAGAGTGCAAAGGAAAAAATCCGCGCGGCTTGTGAGAGTCCGGCGGCAGATGTTTTTTTCCTGACTGGCGGGACCCAGACCAACGCAGTGGTCATTGACGCACTGCTGGACGCTTATGAGGGGGTTGTGGCGGCAGACACCGGTCATATTAGCGTGCACGAAGCAGGCGCCATTGAGCGCACCGGGCATAAGGTACTGACCTTGCCTCATCACGCGGGGAAAATCAACGCCACACAACTGGAGGAATATCTGCGCGTTTTCTGGAAGGATGGGAACCATGAGCACATGGTCTTTCCGGGGATGGTTTATCTGTCTCACCCCACGGAATATGGAACTTTATATACCAAAGAAGAATTAAAGACCATCTCAAAAATCTGCCGGGCCTATGAGATTCCGCTGTATTTGGACGGGGCCCGTTTGGGTTACGGCCTGGCCAGCCCCCAAGCGGATGTAACACTGCCGGACATTGCCGCTTGCTGCGATGCGTTTTATATTGGCGGCACCAAAGTTGGCGCGTTGTGCGGGGAGGCGGTGGTCTTTCCGCGGGGCGATGCGCCCAGGCATTTTCTGACGCAGGTCAAGCAGCATGGCGCGTTGCTGGCAAAAGGCTGGCTGCTGGGAATCCAATTTGACACGCTGTTTACCGACCGGCTGTATTGGCACATCAGCGAGAATGCCATTCAAACAGCCGGGCGGCTGGTGCAGGTGCTGGAGGAGGCAGGCTTTTCCTTTTATCTCAAGTCTCCGACCAATCAGCAGTTTGTAATTTTGGAAAACCGGCAGATGGAACGGCTGGCCAAGAAAGTGGCGTTCAGTTTTTGGGAAACATTGGATGAAGACCACACTGCGGTGCGTTTTGTCACCAGCTGGGCTACCGACCCTCAGAACCTAGAAGCGCTGCGGGAAATCCTGGCGCAGGAAGCAGGGCAGAAAGCGTAAACACCAACGTGCAGCAAATAGATTCGGATTATACTCATCCGAAAGGCCCGTAGTCTGACGGCAGCGGACCTTTTTTTGTTTGGCGTTTTTTGCTCTTTGTTTTCCTCTTGCATTTCAAGTCGGAAATGATTACAATGAAAAGGCCGCGTCCGGCCACTTTTAAAAAGCGTGCCGTAATCCACCCGGGGCAGTCAGTCGCAAGAACCTGACTATAAATAAAAACTACGAGAGGAAACAGAAAATATGAAACATTTAAACGGAAGAGCAATCGCCGTATCGGCGATGATCGCCGCCGTCTACACCGCTGTGAGCCTGGCTTTGTCCTTGTTCTCGTTCGGCGTGATGCAGATTCGGGTGGCGGAATGTCTGACCCTTTTACCGGTATTGGCCCCGCTGGGGATCTACGGCGTTACCGTAGGCTGCCTTTTGACCAATATTGTGGGCACTGTGCTGGGCCTTACCATGCCGGTGGATATCCTGTTCGGCACGCTGGCAACCGCAATCGCCGCGGTGCTGAGCTATCTTTTACGAAATGTGCGCATCAAGCGTTTGGCGATTCCCGCCGCGCTGCCGCCGATTTTAATCAACGGACTGATTATCGGTCTGGAATTGACCTGGCTTTCCGGCAGTTTTCAGTGGGATGTGTTTTGGACCTGTGCGGTCTCGGTGACGGCAGGGCAGATTATCCCCTGCCTGGTGCTGGGAGTTCTGCTGGTTTGGATACTGGAAAAGAAGGGGCTTGATCAAAAGCTCTTTGGAAAAAAATAAGCTGCGCTGCTGAAAAATTGGGTGGGTCTCCCGGTAGGGGAGGAAAGAGGCGCGGCGAGAAAACGAAAACAAAAGGCTTTGGGAATGTTCCCAAAGCCTTTTTTGTTAGAGGGTAAAACGGCTAAAATGAAGTATTTTAGTCAAAATTGATTATAAATAGGATAATATAGATGAATTATTCCATATTGTATTTGATTTATTCGCCCATAACAGTGATGTAAACCTTGCGGCGCTGAATGCCGTCGAATTCACCGAAGTAAACATCCTGCGCGTTGCCGCAGACCACGTGTCCGTCCACAATGGGGAACACGGCATGGTTGCCGCAGATCATGGATTTCAGATGGCCCGGCGCGTTGCAGCCGATGGCGCCGTAGGAGGGCAAAAAGTGGTTGTGATTGTACGAGTCGAAGGTGGGGACCAGCTCCTCGAGTTTT